>OJME01000006.1_pt1 | contig 155093 bp, 138 predicted proteins | sample 1597151 | NCBI WGS metagenome assembly OJME01 (sample SAMEA2452118, study PRJEB22498) | human gut metagenome | biome: human feces; feature: human gut; material: feces | place: Australia | collected 2012
GTCAGATGAGAAGAAGACCAATGCGCAGAAGAAAGAAAGTATGTGCATTTTGTGCTGATGCAAACAAGGCATTAGATTATAAAGATGTTGCTTTATTAAAGAAGTATGTTTCTGAAAGAGGAAAGATTCTTCCTAGAAGAATTACAGGTAACTGTGCAAAGCACCAGAGAGCCCTTACAGTAGCTGTAAAGAGAGCTCGTCATATTGCTTTACTTCCATATACAGTAGAATAAGCAATAATTTTAAGATGATTGAAGGATTACATTGGTTCGCCGGTGTAATCCTTTTTTTAACCATAAAAATATATTAATATGGATTCTTTGGAAATAACAACTCTTGAAGATATAGTATATCTTTCTTATAAAAATGATGTCTCGTTTTTGTTTGGACATCAGATGAATCTTTATGAACACCAGAGCTCCTATAATCCGAATATGCCCGTCAGAGGGTTGATATATTTTGCTGAATTATATAGTGGATATATTCAGAAGAATAAGCTGGACGTTTATTCAACTAAGCAGATTAATCTGCCGGTTCCACGATATATAATTTTTTATAACGGTACAAAGAATGAACCGGAAAAGAAAGAATTGAGGCTATCTGAATGTTTTATAAAGAGAAAGCGAAAGAATACTTTGATAAACATGTTATATAAAACTTTATATTAAAGCAAAAAGAAGTGTTACAGAAATATAATATGACACTTCTTTTTTGTCGGTTTTATACAAAATTAATAAAAATAAACTGTGTATAAAGCAGAAAATGTATAATGTGCATAAGTTCCGGATTGATTTTTTGCACTAAAAATGAGATACTTAGTACAAAAGCGGCGTGTCCGTTTAGTAAAAGAAGGAGGAGAGTTATGAAAAAAATGACAAGACGCAGAATAACTGCGTTGTTTATGGCAGTGCTTATGGTTGTTGGAATTTTACCATTGTCTATGTTGACAGGTATTTTCTCAAGCAAGGTTGCAGCGGCTACAAAGACATATAGCTTTGATGCAACAGCACTTACAACAGAAAAAGATAAGGAGACAATTTCAGGTAAAGTAGCAGATGATTATGTTACAGTATTTGGAACGGTACAAAAAAGAGTAAAGAAAGATACAGTGACTGTAATAGCAACAGAACTTGCAAAATCAGCTGCGAGCGGTTATGAGTTTACAGTAACAGGAACTGCGACAGCAAAGATTATGATAAGCAGTACAGGCGGCTCAAATGAATCGCAGTTTACATTAATAGATGCAAAGGGAGAAGCTGTAGCGTCTAAAGATGGCAAGTCAGTTATATCAGTAACGGGAACAACAGGAACGGAAGTAAATTATGAATTAGAAGCTGGAACATATAAGATGGTATCAGCCAAAGAGTTTACTTCAAGAGGTGTAAGAGTTATATCATTTGAGATTGCTGAAACTCCTAAAACAGTTACGAAAGAATATCATTTTGATGCAACAACACTTACAACAGAAAAAGACAAAGAAACAATTTCAGGTAAAGTAGCAGATGATTATGTTACAGTATTTGGAACGGTACAAAAAAGAGTAAAGAAAGATACAGTGACTGTAATAGCAACAGAACTTGCAAAATCAGCTGCGAGCGGTTATGAGTTTACAGTAACAGGAACTGCGACAGCAAAGATTATGATAAGCAGTACAGGCGGCTCAAATGAATCGCAGTTTACATTAATAGATGCAAAGGGAGAAGCTGTAGCGTCTAAAGATGGCAAGTCAGTTATATCAGTAACGGGAACAACAGGAACGGAAGTAAATTATGAATTAGAAGCTGGAACATATAAGATGGTATCAGCCAAAGAGTTTACTTCAAGAGGTGTAAGAGTTATATCATTTGATATTACTGAGACTACAAGCGGAACAAGGCCACCAAGAGCTGATTGGGCAGAGGTTGCAGCACCAACACTTGGTGATGTTAAAGTTAATGGTGGAAAGATTACTGTTCCGTATACAATGTCAGTTGGATACGATGGTGCAGATGAACTTGTTGTTTCAATGAAAGACAGCAAGGGAAATGTAGTTAAGACAGAGACAGTTGCAGCGACAGGTACAAGTGGAGAAGTTGTGTTCGCACCGGAGATATCTGATGAGTATACATTTGTTGCTGTGGCATCAAGAAAAGATTGTGAAGATAAAACATGTGAGGCTAAAAAAGTAGCATTTGAACTTCCGCTTGCGACACCTGTAATCAGCAGTGTTACAAGTAAAGGTGATGGTAAAATTGAAGTAGTATGGTCTGCGGTTAAAGAAGCATCATCTTATAATGTATATGTAGATGGAAATAAAGTTGATTCAACAAAAGAAACCTCATATACGGTTTCTGGTTTAACTGTTGGTAATGAATATAGTTTTGCAGTTGAGGCTGTAAGAGAAACACCTGCAGGTATATCTTCAAAGTCAGAAGTTAAAAAGGGAACAGCAACAGCTGATGCTCAGAGAGCATGGGGATATGTTAACTATGGTAATGGTGCAAGTGACAGCAATGCTGCATATACAGGGGATCTTAATGAAGATGGTCAGGTAACATTAAGATCAGGTTCACTTAATAAAGAAGGTAAGTTTGATTCTAAATCATCAAACAATGGTAAAATTGTTCCGGCTTCATTTGATGGACTTAATTTTTACTATACAGCTGTTCCGGTAACACAGAACTTTACATTAAGAGCAAAGGTAAGTGTTAAGCAGTGGATGTATACTAATGGTCAGGAAGGCTTTGGTATTATGGCCACAGACATGTTAGGTGGTTCGGGCTGGAATAACTCATATATGGCAATCGCTTCAAAAGTTGAATATTATTGGAATGAAGAGTTATCAAAAGTAACAACAGATACTACTAAAACAAAAGTAAGCCAGACATTTGGTATCGGCTCACAGGAAAAGAGTGGTATAACAAAAGACAATATTGAAAAAATAAAAGCAAATGATACAGCAACAATTAAGAGTGACTTTTCAAGCAAAATGTATCCGCTTGAGCAGAGATACCCAAGCAGTGGTAACCTTGTTGGCAATTATTGTTTGAAAGATCCATCTAAACCACTTTCAGATGTTTTAGATAATTGTATTACAGAGATGTATCTTACTATTCAGAAGAATAATACAGGTTACTTTGTAACATATGAGTCTGTTGACGGTTCATATTCAATGACTAAGAAGTATTATGATCCTTCTGCATTATCAAAGATTGATGAAGAGAACGTATATGTAGGTTTCTTTACTTCAAGATTTGCAGAAGCAACATTCTCAGATGTTTCATTCAGCACATCCGACCCTGCTAATGATCCACCGGCAGAGGAGAAGCCTATTGAAGAATTAGTAACTAATGCTTCATTTAATTCAAAGAGTGCAACAGGTACAAGTGAGTATGAATTTGGATTTACAGCTAACTGTGATGGTACACTTACAATCAGAGACTCAGAAGGTAATGATATTGTTACAGATGCTCCAATAGCTGCTAATACAGCAGCAAAGCCTGCAACAACAACACTTAATATTGGTAAGAATACATTCTCATATGTATTTACACCTAATGCAGATTATATTCCTGAAAAGGATATGGTAATGTCATCATATGAAGCTATTGAAGGTACATTTACTGTAACTTATAGAACATATGGTGTTGAAGGACAGTCACTTTATGTAGCACCTGGTAAATATGGTGTTGGTATTAAAGATGACCCAATGAGCATTTATGATGCTGTTAAATATGTACAGCCGGGTCAGACTATTGTCCTTATGGAAGGTACATATTATCTTGATAAAACAGTAAAGATTGAAAGAGGAGTAAATGGTACAGCAGATTTACCAATTCAGATGGTAGCTGACCCAGAAGCTTCATCAAGACCAGTTCTTGATTTTCAGCAGAAGTGTGCAGGTATGGTACTTGCTGGTGATTATTGGTACTTCCAGGGATTTGATGTAACAAATTCAGCTGATAAACAGAAAGGTATCCAGCTTTCTGGTAAGCATTGTACAATGGATAATATTAATACATACCACAACGGTAATACTGGTCTTCAGATAAGCAGATATCTTACAACAGATGAGTATGATATGTGGCCTGCATATGATTTAATTCTTAACTGTACATCGTATGGCAATGCTGATGCAGGTTTTGAAGATGCAGATGGATTTGCAGCTAAGCTTACAGTTGGTGATGGAATTGTATTTGATGGATGTATTTCATACAACAACGCTGATGATGGTTGGGATTTATTTGCTAAGGTTCAGACAGGTTCTATCGGAGCTGTTACAATTAAGAATTCAGTAGCATTTGGTAATGGTTATCTTGAAGATGGAACTGTTGCTGGTAATGGTAATGGTTTTAAGCTTGGTGGTGACAGCATGTCAGGCAAGCATGTACTTGAAAACTGTGTATCATTTGATAACAAGGCTAAAGGTATTGATTCTAACTCATGCCCGGATATAATTGTTAAGAACTGTACAACATTTAACAATGAATCATATAACATTGCACTTTATACAAATACAGCAAAGAATACAGATTTTGCTACAAATGGTGTTATTTCATACAGAACACAGAATCTTGATCAGGTAGAGCAGTTTAAGTTACTTGGAACACAGGATAAGAAGAAAGTTGATAATGATACTAACTATTTCTGGCTTTATGATGGAGATGCAGCTAAGAATTCAAAAGATGCTGTAAAAGCTGATTGGTTCGTTTCAACAGATACAGGTATGAATTATGAAACACATAAATATTCATCACTCAAAGTGACAAGAAATGCAGATAATACAATTAATATGAATGGTCTTCTTGTTCTTACAGATAAGGCTCCGGCAAATGCAGGTGCAAGAATGACAGGTACAGCTTCGGGTGTTATTAATGTTCCAGAGTCAATTAAGGCTCATAAGACACTTTCTATTTCAGGAAATAATACTGTAAAAGGTAATACAACTGATATAGCGGTTATAAGAGGAACAGAGACAGAAATCGTTTGGAGAATAGATGCAGATATTTCAACATTTGATTATATTGTAGTTGATGATGTTGTTCTTGATAAGTCTAAATATACAGTAACAGAAGGTTCAACTGTTATTACATTCAAGGCTTCTTATATTAAGAGCTTAAAGGCTGGAGAGCATACATTCAGAGCATACTTTACAGATGGTTATATTGCAGAAACAAAGCTGGAAGTTATTCCTGACACAGGTGATTTCTCAGTTAATATGATTGTTGTATATGCTGGTATTATGTTATTGGCATTATTAGCAGGAGTAGTTGTTTTCTTTGAAGAGAAGAAAAGAAGAATCTAATATTATAGACAACTAATTGTGATTTATTAATAAAATAAATCAATATTGAAAAGGCACGGGCGTAAGCTTGTGCCTTTTCTTCACTTTCAGTGACATTTTCGGCGTGCATACAGTTTACTGGCATCATTGCAGTATGCGGTGTCGCACTACGTTGTTATTTACAATAAAATTTATAAATGGTATAATAATTTAAAATGTTTTTGTTTGATGGAGATTATTATGAAGAGCAAGGGCAGAAATCAGATTTATAAATTGTCGGGAAAACTGAAGTCATATATTATGTGGCCGCTATATGTAGGCATAATACTTTTAATTGTCACTGTTGTTATGTATGTCAAAGATACATCCTGTGGTAATATTATGCTGGGTTTTGTCATGCTTTATGCAGTTGTTTATGGGATTATGATTTTTTATCTCAGACCCGGAATTATGCATGAGATGATAGAATTTTCGTCTAATTATTCACAGGTACAGCATCAGCTTTTATACGAACTTAGTGTTCCGTATTGCCTGCTTGACAATAACGGACGTGTTCTGTGGATGAACAGAATTATGATGGAAAAAACTGATAAAAAGAAAGATTTCCGAAAAAATATACAAAGCATTTTTCCACAGATTAAGCCGGAAGTATTTCCGACAGGAGAAGATGCGAAAGAGATGCGTCTTGCATATAATGGCAGGGATTATCTTGTAGAGATGAAGCGGATTGCTGTTGATGCACTTACGCAGCAGGTTGATATAATTGAGACAGAACAGAATAATTCGTTTATTGCGATGTATATGTTTGATGAGACAGATATTAACATGTATATCCAGAAAATAAAGGATGAGCGTTTTGTTGTTGGACTTATTTATATTGATAATTATGAGGAAGCACTTGAAAGTATAGATGATGTCAGACGTTCATTATTTATAGGTCTTATAGATAAGAGAGTTAATAAGTATTTTGCGTGTGGTTCTGCGATAGTAAGAAAGATGGAAAAAGACAAATATCTTGCTATTTTCAGATATAAGTATTTAGAGAAACTTATGTCCGACAGATTCAGTTTACTAGAAGATATCAAGAGCGTAAAAATCGGCAATGAAATGACACTTACATTAAGTATCGGTGTTGGCACAGGTGCAAGTGATTATGCAAAGAATTATGATGTTGCGAAATCAGCCATGGATCTTGCACTTGGACGAGGCGGAGACCAGGCTGTTGTTAAAGATGGCGAGAAGACACTTTACTATGGCGGTAAGAGCCAGCAGATGGAAAAAAATACAAGAGTAAAGGTGCGTGTAAAAGCACATGCATTAAGACAGATTCTTGAACCGACACAGACGGTCCTTATAATGGGACATAAACTTGCAGATATAGATGCATTTGGTTCGGCGATTGGTATATATGTAATATGCAGACGACTTGGCAAAAAAGCACATATTGTAATTAATGATGTGACAAGCAGTGTTAAGCCTTTTATGGATAGATTTCTTAATAATGATGATTATCCAAGAGACATGTTCCTTTTAAAAGAAGAAGCACCGGAATATGTAGATTCACAGACAGCAGTTATAGTTGTTGATGTTAATAAAGCTAAGATGACCGAATGTCCGGCACTTCTTGATATATGCAAGACAATAATTGTTTTTGACCATCACAGACAGTCAAGTGAGCCAATTACAGGAGCTGTTTTGTCATATGTTGACCCATATGCCTCATCTGCGGCAGAGATGATTACAGAGATGATTCAATATGTTGAAGATGGTGTTAAAATCAAGGCTTTTGAGGCAGATGCACTGTATGCCGGAATAAATATTGATACGAATGGATTTAATAATAAGTCAGGTCCAAGAACTTTTGAGGCAGCAGCATTTCTTAGAAGACATGGTGCTGATGTCACAAGAGTAAGAAAGATGCTTCGTACGGATATGGCAGAATACAGGGCAGTTGCACAGGCGGTAAGCAAGGCAACAGTATACAGGGATGCATTTGCCATAACAGTATTTGACGGTGAAGGAGTTGAAAGTCCGACAATAGGCGGTGCAAAAGCTGCAAATCAGCTGCTTGACATATCAGGAATAAAAGCATCATTTGTAATAACAGCATACAATAATATTATATATATAAGTGCACGTTCTATTGATGAGGTAAATGTACAGCTTGTCATGGAAAAATTAGGCGGAGGTGGACATATGACAATCGCCGGTGCACAGCTTACGGATTGTACTGTTGACCAGGCAGTCCAGACAATAAAAGTTACATTGGATTCGATGATACAGGAAGGAGAAATATAATGGAAGTTATTTTATTACAGGACGTTAAGTCATTAGGTAAAAAAGGACAGATAGTAAAGATTAATGATGGTTATGCGAGAAATTATGTGTTGCCTAAGAAGCTCGGACTTGAGGCAAATGCAAAGAATCTCAATGATTTAAAACTTGAAAAAGCAAGACAGGCAAAACATGAAGCAGAGGAGCTCGCAGCTGCTAAGGAACTGGCAGTAAAGGTGGAGGCACAGCCTGTTAAAGTTACTATAAAAACAGGTGAAGGCGGAAGAACATTTGGGGCGGTTTCATCAAAAGAAATTTCTGTTGCTGCAAAAGAACAGCTGGGACTTGATATAGATAAGAAAAAGATGAAGCTTGAGGAATCAATCAAGACACTTGGAACATATGAAGTACCTGTTAAGCTTCATAAGGATGTAACTGCGAAATTAAAAGTCGTAGTAGGAGAAAGTAAGTAATGGAAGATGTGGCAATCACCAGAATTATGCCAAACAGCCTTGAGGCAGAGCAGTCTGTAGTAGGTTCCATGATTATGGACAAGCAGGCGATTATAACTGCCGGTGAAATGCTTGTGGCTGATGATTTTTACCATAACCAGTATGGTGTCATGTTTCAGACCATGGTTGACATGAATAATGAGGGCAGACCTGTTGATATTGTAACATTGCAGGAACGTCTCAAGGAAAAAAATGTATCCGCAGAAGTTTACAGCCTTGAATTTATAAGAGATTTGCTGGCAGCAGTTCCAACATCTGCAAATATACGTCAATATGCAGGAATAGTTAAGGATAAATCAATTCTTCGTAATATAATCCGTGTTAATGATTCAATTGCTAATGATTGTTATGCCGGAACGCAAAAAACAGAAGATATACTTGCGGATACAGAAAAAAAGATATTTGACCTTGTAAAAAATAAAGGAAATCATGAATATAAGCCTATTGATAAGGTTGTTCTTGAAGCACTTGATAAAATTTCATCTGCGGCAAAAAACAGAGGAGCGGTTACAGGTGTCCCGACAGGATTTAAAGATTTGGACGGATATCTTTCAGGACTTCAGCCATCGGATTTTGTACTTGTCGCGGCAAGACCTTCGATGGGTAAGACGGCATTCGTGTTAAATGTAGCAGAAAATGTCGCAATAAAACAGGGAATAACAACTGCAATATTTTCATTGGAAATGTCAAATGTCCAGCTTGTAAACAGAATGCTCAGTCTTGAATCTACAGTGGATGCTGATAAATTAAGAAAAGGACGTCTTGATTCGAGTGACTGGGGCAAATTGATAGAAGGTGCGGACAGTATTGCAAAGTCACATCTTATAATTGACGATACACCTGGTATTTCAATTTCAGAACTGCGTTCAAAGTGTAGAAAGTATAAGATGGAAAATGACCTTGGGCTTGTCATAATTGATTACCTTCAGCTTATGAGTGGAAACGGCAGACGAAGTGACAACAGACAGCAGGAAATTTCAGATATTTCAAGAGCTTTAAAAGCTCTTGCAAGAGAGTTGAATGTTCCGGTTGTCACACTTTCGCAGCTTAGCCGAGCTGTTGAACAAAGACCCGATCACAGACCGATGCTTTCAGATTTGAGAGAGTCGGGAGCTATCGAGCAGGATGCGGATGTTGTAATGTTTCTTTACAGGGATGATTATTATAATAAAGATACAGATATAAAAGGAATTGCTGAGATAATTATTGCAAAGCAAAGAAACGGTCCAATTGGAACTGTTAAAATGGCATGGATTCCGGAGCAGACAAGATTTGCAGATTTACTTGACAGAGGTCAGAGAGTATAGATTATATAAAAAGATATACAACTAACAGAGGTTATATATAACTAACATAGACTTATAAAAAAATCACAACGTATTAAGCGTTGTGATTTTTTCGTATGTACACAGCTGAATATCAACTGTATTATACAAACTACTGTGGATTTGGAGCGCCTACTGGACAGACAGAAGCACAAGCACCACAATCAACACATACATCAGCATTGATTTCCATATGAGAAGCACCTTCACTGATTGCTTCTACAGGACAACCTGATACACAAGCACCACAGCTTATACATTCATCGTTAATTACATATGCCATAGTTATAATCCTCCTTAAAATGTTTGTTGACATGATTATACGATATTATGTGCAAAAATTCAACACTGAAACGCAATTTAACAGAGTATTATTAAAGATAAAAAGTATCAAAAATGTTTGAAAAATGGTTAAAATGGGAAAAATAACACAGCTTGACTTTTTTGTCTGTTACTATTATATTAGATGTACCAAAAATAAAATCAGGAGGTTTAGCAATGGCTAAGATTACTAAGGACACTACTATTGGTGAAGCTATACAGATTGATGCCGGAATAATTCCTATTCTTATGAGTGCTGGAATGCATTGCGTAGGATGTCCTTCATCAGCAGGTGAGACAATTGAAGAAGCAGCAATGGTTCATGGACTTGATTGTGAAGCATTGATGGAAGATATAACAGATTATTTAGAGTCTGTTGGCTAAAAATAACCCGGCTGCCGTATAACTTAATGTAAAGAATCTTAATTTACATTAAGCTTCAGACAGCCGGGAAAATTATATTATATTTTTACAATGGTCTGTATAGCATGCTTTTTAATAATACATTCATAATGTTCATCAAAAAATGTAAGGCTGCTTGCAGGCATATTTTCTTTATTACCATATTCGGATAGAATATTGCATGTCTTGTTAAAATCGCTGCTAGTGCATGTGATTTTTTCAATAACGAGGTAATATCTGTTATTTTTTTTATCTTTATATAAAGAATTCCTGTCAGAATATAAAGGATATACTACATGTGCAGCTGATTCAAAGTTTTCAAAATTATCAAAAGAATATATTCTTATAACAGGCTTGATAGTTTCGGTCTGTGCCGTATGTGAATTCTGCTTATCTGAAGATTCATCTTTACTATCAGGCAGAATGGCATCTTTTAGCGGAACAAAACTGTCATCAGTTGTTTTTTCAATATTCTTGTTAAGATATTCCTTTACTTTGCTGAACAGATTAATGACGTCGTTTGCGGTCTTTGCGTCGGGAAGAACAACATCATCAGAATCAGAATTATCATCTTCATCAAGTTCATCTGCAGCAGTAGGTGCAGGAGAGTTACCTGATATATTTTCAATAGTGTCAAAGTCATCAAAATCGTCATCGAAAGGATAAAATGAATCATTATCATCATCGTTATCAGATGAGAATCGTGAAAAGCGGGTATCCAGTTCTTCAGGGTCGTCAACTTTGGTGACTATAAGAACAATACATTCTGCTGACACAGGAATCGCCTCAATCATAAGAGGAATATCTTCGGCATCAAACCCTAATTCGGCAGAAGCCTGCTGCATCATATCTCTGAATAAAGCTTTTGCTTTGTCACTGCCATAAGCAAGTTCGCTTATTTTTAAATGTCTTGCGGCAAGGTCAGCTTTGTTGAGTGTACAGCGTATCTGGTTGTCATTTATCTTTTCAATCTTCATATAATCACTTCCAATCTGGCAATCCGTCCATACATATTTTTCTGGATTGGTTGTAAAATAATAATACCCATTTTTGATGGATATGTAAAGGTATTTGAGGCGTTAAAAAATATTATTTACTAAAAATTTATATTTGTTATTGACTTTTTAAAATATTGTGGTAATATAATAACTGAACCAATTAGTATTGTAGAAAAGGAGGTTAATTAAATATCTGATAAGTATGAGATTATAAAGGTTCTTGCCAGGACCGGTCATTCTACGGTATATCTTGTAAGGCATAAGCTTCTTAATGTATACAGAGCTGCCAAGATAGTTATGAAGACTTGTGATGATTATGAGAGAATACTGCGGGAGGCTGATATGATTAAGAACCTCAAGTGTCCAGGCATACCGGTCGTATTTGACATTGAAGATAACAATGATAGTATCTGCATTATAGAAGAATATATTTCTGGTAAATCTTTGACGGAATATATAAGTGAGGCAGGATGCATTACCGCACATGATATGGCAGATATAGGCATCAGGATTTGCGATATTATTTCATATCTCCACGAATGTGCAGGGATAGTTCATCTTGATATTAAGCCATCTAATATAATTATAAGAGATAATTCAGATGGGAAGCGGGAAGTATTCATTATTGACTTCGATAATTCAGATATGATTGATGGACGCCATGCCGGGCATGCAATGTATATAACAGCGGGCTATGCTGCACCGGAACAGTACAACGGTGATGGCAGTGTCAGGTCAGATATATATAGTATTGGAATTTTACTTTTGTATATGGCATCAAGTGGTCATGTACAGTCTTTTACATCCGAAGCAGAATCGGTCTGCCGGTTGTATTCAAATTCAATTGGACCTGTTATAAGAAAGTGTATCAGGCACAATTCGATTCAAAGATATAAGTCCATAGCAGCATTACGAAAAGAGCTATGCAGTATATCGGATACCATGAATTACAAAAAAACAGCAAAATTTGATATTACAAAGAAATTTTTAGGATTTTTTCGTGGAAAGAAATCTGTAATAGCGGATAAAAACAATACTGATAAGGTTTGTCATATATATGTATATGGTTTTATGCATAATTCGGGTGCTACACATTTCTGTCTTTGTTTTGCATCATTCTTAAAAAGAAAGAAACGGAATGTTATATGTATCAGGCATAATGACACATCAGATTACAGGGCAGTTACAGACAAAGGAACATTATGTAACGGTATATATACAATAGGAGCAGATAAGATTAAGGGAAAAGCCGGGATTGATATTATACCTGATTATAATGGCTGCATCACATATAATCTGTCAGGATATGAGTATATAATTCATGACTGCGGATGTATAGACGAGCACTGTAACAGTAGAAGAGGTGAATGTGCAGAAGGTGGAAAAGATGGCATTACTATATTTGTAGGCAATACGAATTACCGAAGAAATAATATGACAGCTATGGAAAGTGTAACAAGTGACAGCATTATTTTTATTAATCATATTGGCGGAAGAGAATTTTATGATTTCATAAGCAGTTATAAAGGTAAGTGTAGAATTTACCGTTTCCCATGTATATATGAATGGGATAGTGCTAATGAACTGTTTGAGGAGGAAGCAGATGAAATTATGGAAATTATTGAAAAATAATATACCACGCACATCTGCATTATTACATGGCAGCAGAATGCTGAAAGTCGGTGTGATTGGTGTAGGACGCGGAGTTGGGACAACACATTTTGCGTTGATGGCATCTAATTATTTTGCAAATGGTTTAGGTTATAAGACTGCTGTCGTAGAATGTAATGGTCATGGAGATTTTGTGAAATTATACGATGAGACAAAAAATATGGATGGAGACATGCGGTGTTTTTCATATAAAGGAATTGATTGTTGCATATGCCCAACGACAGATGAATTAGGGCAGCTGTATATGAAAAAATATGATGTGGTAATCTGCGATATGAATTATGAAGCAAAAGATAATATTGCCGAATTTTTAAGATGTGATGTACGTATAGTGGTCGGTTCCACTTCGGTATATAAACTGGGAAGATTGATAAGAGCCGTTGAAGGCTTTGAAGGTGCAGGTTTTATGGTGGCAGTTTTTATGTCAGATAAAAAACAACTAAGAAAACTGACTAAAAATTACAATATAAAAGCTGTGGATATTCCGGTTGAGATCAATCCAATGAAAATGACATCAGAAACTCTTGAATGGTTTGCGTATTATCTTGGAATTATATAAAAGTTTAAAAGCACAAAAATATATATCACAACAAAAGGAATAAATAACCCATTGACGGGGCTGCTTCACTGATATAAGTGGGCAGCCTCACAAAAATTTAATCATATTAAAGAAATAGAAAGAATAAAAATGTAGTAAAAAATACTCCTGAAACTATATGGAGGGAGCAGGATTGAATTATAAAAAATTAGTTACAGCAATGAGCGTAATGACACTGGCGGCGGTGTATACAGCAGCATGTATTGCATTGCCAAGATTGGTGAAAAATCCGGGGCAGGGAATCCGGACACGTAAAGATGTATATAGTAATGCAGACGCAGAAAGTGAAGATACAGGAATAAAGATTGATTTTACAAAGAAAACAGTGGTGATTGACAGCGGACATGGCGGTATTGACCCGGGGAAGAAGAGCGATAATGGAATTCTTGAAAAGGATGTTAATCTTTCAATAGCAAAAAAACTGCAGAAAAAATTGATTGATACCGGATTTAATGTTGTAATGACGAGGGAAGATGAAAACGGTCTATACAGTGAAAATGATGATAACAAGAAAATTGCTGACATGAAGAAACGATGTCAGATTATAAAAGACAGCAAAGCGGATATAGTGGTAAGCATACATCAGAACAGCTTCCAGAGCCAGGATGTAAAGGGAGCACAGGTGTTTTATTATAAACACTCTGTAGAAGGTAAAAAGCTGGCAGAAATATTGCAGGCTTCTTTTAAGGAAAATCTTGATTCTGAAAATAAAAGAGTTGAAAAGGCAGACAGCACATATTATATGCTTGTACATACATCAGCTCCGACAGTAATTGCTGAGTGTGGATTTTTGTCAAATCCGACAGAGGCATCACTGCTAAACAGCAGCGAATACCAGCAGAAAATAGCTGAAGCTTTATATAAGGGAATAATAAATTATTTTTGTGATGAAAAGCATAATAATTGAAATATATAACAGCTGAATTGGGGTTTACACTCATATAAAACTCGGCTATAATATGTATACATTCTGAAAAGAGGATATGATTATGGATACTGTAATAAAAAAAATAATGCATGATGACAGTGATGATGAGATATATGAGCAGGCAGCAGAGATTTTAAAGAATGGCGGACTTGTTGCATTTCCTACAGAAACGGTATATGGACTTGGTGCGGATGCTCTTGATGAAAAGGCATCTGCAAAGATATATGCGGCAAAGGGAAGACCTTCTGATAATCCGCTTATTGTGCATATTGCTGATAAGAAAGATTTAGAAGTGCTTTCATGTGATGTAAATGATATGGCAGTAAAGGTAGCAGAGGCTTTCTGGCCGGGACCACTCACGATGATTCTTAAAAAGAAAGATATAGTTCCAGACAGCATAACAGGTGGTCTTGGAACGGTTGCTATAAGAATGCCGAGTCATCCTGTGGCTGCAAGGCTTATTAAAACATCCGGTGTATATATAGCAGCACCTAGTGCGAATATTTCGGGTAAGCCGAGCCCTACAAAGGCAGAACATGTAATTCATGATATGAATGGAAGAATCAATATGATTATAGCTGATGACACAGTGGATATAGGCGTGGAATCTACCATAGTCGATCTGAGTGAAGATGTGCCAACTATTTTGAGACCTGGATTTATAACTAAAAAGCAGCTTGAAGATGTGCTTGGAGAAGTGAAAGTTGACCCGGCTGTTATGGGAAATGTAGCAGATGGAATAGTTCCAAAAGCACCTGGCATGAAATACAAGCATTATTCACCGGATGCCAATGTGGTTATTGTTACAGGTGATTCTGATAAAGTGGTCGGAAAAATCAATGAATTATGTGAGCTTAGAAGAAAAGAGGGCAAACGTGTCGGCGTAATGACAGTCAGCGAGGATGCAGGATGCTATAATGCTGATAAGGTTGTAGATATGGGCAGCAGATGTGATGAGGCACTCGCGGCAAAGAATCTGTTTGCAGCACTTAGAAGTTTTGATGAAGATGGAATACAGTATGTATATTCAGAGAGTTTTCCGACTGATAATGTTGGCCAGGCGGTTATGAACAGGCTTATAAAAGCAGCAGGACATACAATTATCAAGGTCTGACGGGAGGCGGAACTGCTTATGAACACATATAATAAAATTATATTTGTCTGTATGGGAAATACATGCCGTAGTCCTATGGCGGCGACAATTATGCAGAACAGGCTGTCAAAATATGATGTTATCGTAGAATCGCGTGGCATGGTTGTGCTTTTTGAAGAACCATATAATCCCAAAGCGGTTGCGGTTGCGGCAAGCCATAATATGATTATGCCAAGTAATAATGCAATAGAGATTGCCAATAATGATTTTGGAAAGGATACGCTTGTTCTGGTTATGAATGCCTCAATGAAGCAGAAACTATATGATTCATTTGACAGAGCAATTAATGTGTATACATTATGTGAATTCTGCGGTGAACCTGAAGAAGAAGTACAGGATCCATATGGAAAAGGTATTGAAGAATATAATGTATGTTTTGAACAGCTGCAGCATCTGGTTGATATAGCAGCTGACAATATTATAAATAATATAAAACAAAAAGAAGAAAAAGGAGAATAAAAAATGATAGCAATTGGTAGTGACCACGGCGGAATTGAACTTAAAGAGCAGATGATAGAGCATCTAAAAAAAAGAGGAATTGAGTGTAAGGATGTAGGATGTTATTCAAAAGAGTCATGTGATTATCCGGTATATGCCAAGAAAGTTGCCGATGAAATTCTTTCTGGAGAATGCGAGCAGGGTATTCTTATATGTGGAACAGGAATTGGAATGAGCATGGCTGCAAATAAGATTAAAGGTATAAGAGCAGCACTTTGCGGAGATTGTTTTAGTGCACAGATGACAAAGGAACATAATAATGCGAATGTATTATGTCTCGGTGCAAGAGTAATTGGATCTGAACTTGCATTCAGAATTGCAGATACATTTATTGATTCAAAGTTTTCTAATGATGAACGTCATATCAGAAGAATAAATATGCTTGAACAGTAATATTGCAGATTGGAGGATTTTCAATGAGCGATAAAAGAACAGACTATATTTCGTGGGATGAATATTTTATGGGTGTTGCCAAAATGTCGGCACTTCGTTCCAAAGATCCGAATACCCAGGTCGGTGCATGTATAGTAAGTAATGACAATAAGATTCTTTCTATGGGATATAACGGATTGCCAAGAGGATGCTCAGATGATGAATTCCCATGGGCAAGAGAAGGTGCACCACTTGATAATAAGTATATGTACACAGCACACAGTGAACTGAATGCAATTCTTAACTATCGTGGTGGAAGTCTTGATAATGCAAAGATGTATGTAACGCTTTTTCCATGCAATGAGTGTGCGAAGGCTATAATTCAGGCGGGAATAAAAACAATTGTATATGATTGTGATAAATATGCTGATACGGCATCCGTTATTGCATCAAAGAGAATGCTTAATGCAGCAGGTGTCAGATATTATCAATATCAGAGAACAGAAAGAGAAATAACTATTACATTATAATTGTTAATGGCAATAGTAATATGCCGGTTTTGCAAGTCGGAAAAGTATTTTATAAACATGCAAAACCGGTTGCTATGAGAATGTGATATTTAATTAAAAAACATCTTATATTTCTTTATCTTTTGAAAAATAACTGTCAAGTTTATATATATAATCTTTAAATGAGCCATCGTATATAATAGATAAAAGATTATTAAGGCGGTGAAGTGAAGCAGTCAAAAGGGATGTGCTTATTAATTCGTTGCTGCAGGCATCAGCGAGTTCATCAAGGTCCACAACCTTTACGAATCCGGAATTTTCAATAATTACATCGGCAAGAAGGTCGGTAAATATATATTCGTCTTTCAGACTGTTATAATCAGTGTCTATTATATCGCAGTAGATATATTTCAGCTTGTTTTCAGATGTAAAAAACTTGCTTATTTTCCAGCCTTCATTAAGACAGTACATGGAGATTCCATGTGAGAATTCTTCTTTTGGATGAATGGTATTCCATTTTGTGACAATAATGTCTTTGCTGATATGAATGATGTGGTCATTTTTTAAATGAAGACATTCATCTGGGATTAAACGTCGTCTGTATAAATCGCTCATGGTAATCTCCGTTCTATATATCTATATAAAATTTGGTATAAATTATCTGTTAAATTAAAATGAAAATTGTATTAAGTACTTATTTTAAGTGAATTATAGCAATATAAAGCTATAAATTCAATCGTTTTATTGATGTAAAAAAAATGGACTTATTTGATTTTAAATGTTATTATAATAGTAAACGAAATTTGAGAGGATATTCGTATGGGCTCTAGTGATAAGAATTCTGAGTATCGCAACATTATTTTAATTTCGCAGGTTGGCATATGTGTGATGATACCGATGTTTTTATGTATGGCATTGGGAATATGGCTTGATAAAAAGTTTGGAACATATTTTACACTTCCTTTGCTGGTTGTTGGAATAGCTGCTGGTGCGAGAAATGCCTATGTACTTGTTATGAATGTTGTAAAGAGCGAAGAAAACAGACGAAAAAAGCGTCAGGAAGACGAAATTAAGCGGAAAATTGAAAGGGCTAATCAAGAAAAAGAAAATGACAAACAGACTTAGAGATTTAAATGAGGCATTGCCTGAAATATTGGTAATAGATTTATTATATCTTATTATTGGTGAGATTGTTATATTCCTTTTATTTGAGAATCCGGCAAAATTTGCAGTTGGATTTCTGGCAGGGGTAATTTATGCCATTTTTTGTGTGTTGAACATGAGCTTTAAAGTGCGTAAAGTGGTATATGGAAAAGCTAATCCTAAAAAGTCATATCTGTTAGGTTATCTTTTGAGGCTTACGGTTATGATTGCCATATTTGCAATATTGTATCTTTGTGATATCGGAGATCTGCTTGCGGCACTTGTTGGAATGTTCATTATGAAGCTGTCTGCGTATCTGCAGCCGGCTGCCTTGAGAATATCGTCCAAAATACTAAGAAAAGGAGGAAAAGAATGTGGGGAGCATGGGTGTGACCTCGATGACCTCAATGATAGCCTGTGACAGCAGTTTTATGATTAAGTCACTCTATAAGTTCCGAATCCCGGGTATTGACTATGATTTCAGTATCAATACAACACATGTTGCTTTGCTTATAGTCTCTATATTTATTCTTGTTGTTGCTATAATTGCAAGAATTAAGATTAATAAGGCAGAAGCATCAGACACACCGGGATTTTTCCAGAATATAATAGAGCTGATTGTAGAAATGCTTCAGACCATGGTTGAAGGAATTATGGGAAAAAATGCGAACAAGTTTGTAAACTATATGTCTACATTGTTCCTTTTTATAATTATATCCAATATTTCAGGTCTGTTTGGCTTGAGACCGCCTACGGCGGATTACGGTGTTACGCTGTGTCTTGGTCTTATAACATTTGTACTCATTCAGTTTAATGGTATAAAGAAAAATAAAATCAGACATTTTACGGCACTGTTTCAGCCAATATGGTTCTTATTTCCTATTAACCTTATTGGTGAGTTTGCAGTTCCATTGTCTCTTTCATTGCGTCTTTTCGGAAATATTATGTCAGGTACAGTTCTTATGGGACTTATATATGACTTGCTCAACCCGTATACAATCGGCGGTGGAGCATTGCTTCATGCGTACTTTGACCTGTTTTCGGGATGCATTCAGGCATACGTATTCTGTATGCTGACAATGGTATATATAAATGATAAAATTGCCGACGAATAACGTACGGTGTAAAATTAATTTTAATGGAGGATTTTAAACATGAATATTAGTGGACAGGAATTTATCCAGGCTATGTCAGCTATTGGTGCAGGTATTGCTATGATCGCAGGTGTAGGTCCTGGTATTGGACAGGGTATTGCAGCCGGACACGGTGCTGCAGCAGTTGGACGTAATCCAGGAGCAAAGTCAGCAATCACTTCAACAATGCTTCTTGGACAGGCCGTTGCCGAGACAACAGGTCTTTACGGTTTCGCCGTTGCTATTATCTTAATGTTCGTTAAGCCATTTAAGTAAAATAACAATGAGATTACGTAAAATTAAAAATTGTCAGGAAGGAGGCTATATATTTTGAGTTCCTTGGGAAGTACAATGATAGCCCTGGCGGATGATGGCAGACTGTTTGGTCTGGATTACCAGCTTCTTTTTGATGCTTCAATCACAGCTATAAATGTATTTATATTATTTATATTACTTTCATTTATATTATTTAATCCGGTCAGAAATATGTTAAAAAAGAGACAGGATAAAATTACAAGTGACAGAGAAAATGCTGAGGCAGATAAGAAAGAAGCCCTTGCCATGAAGCAGGAATATGAAGCAAAACTTAAAGCTGCCAATAAAGAGGCAGAGGGCATTTTAAGCGATGCAAGAAAAGTTGCAAAGCATAATGAAGAAAAGATTGTTGCTGATGCAAAGCAGGAAGCAGCAAGAATAATTGCCAGAGCTAATACTGAGGCAGAGCTTGAAAAGCAGAAAGCAGCAGATGAAGTCAAGCAGCAGATTATTGCAGTTGCAAGACTTATGGCATCTAAGGTTGTGGCTGAATCTATATCAGAAGCAGACAGTCAGGCACTTATTGAACAGACTTTGAATGAAATGGGTGATAAGACATGGCTAAGTTAGCGGCAACAAAATACAGTGAAGCTATATTTGAGCTTGCTGTGCAGGAAGGACGAGTGGATGAGTTCTATAATGAAGCCGAAGTCATTCTTAAAGAGTGCTCAGAAAATGATGAGATTTCAAAGCTTTTGAATCATCCGAAAGTCAGCAAAGAAGATAAAGAACATTTTATAGAGGATACATTTGGAAGAGTTATTTCAAAAGAGATGACAGGTCTTCTTGTTCTTATGATTGCTAAAGACCGACATAAGGACATTGTTGAAACTCTTAATATGTTTATGGCAAAGGTGCTTGAATACAAAAAGATAGGCACTGCATATGTAAAAACAGCTGTTCCACTCAGTGAGGAACAAAAAGAAAAGGTATTAAAACGCCTTTTGGCAACAACGGATTATAAAGAATTCCGCATGAATTATTCTGTTGAGCCGGAGCTGCTTGGAGGAATGATTATTCGTATAAATGATCGTGTTGTAGACAGCAGCATAAAAACAAAATTAGATAAGCTTGCAGGAGATTTGAAAAAAATCCAGTTATCGTAAGTTTATACTTTAATAGAAAGAAGGTGCGTTAGTCTAATGAATTTGAGACCGGAAGAAATCAGTTCTGTTATTAAAGAACAGATTGAAAGGTATGCTACAGGCCTTGAAGTATCAGATGTAGGTACTGTAATTCAGGTTGCGGACGGTATTGCACGTATACATGGACTAGAGAAAGCAATGCAGGGTGAACTGCTTGAATTCCCAGGCGGGGTTTACGGAATGGTATTGAACCTCGAAGAGGATAATGTTGGTGCAGTTCTTCTCGGCGATTCACAAAATATCAGTGAAAAAGATACAGTAAAGACAACAGGACGAGTAGTTGAAGTTCCTGTTGGCGATGCACTTATTGGAAGAGTTGTTAATGCACTCGGACAGCCAATCGATGGAAAAGGACCTATCAATACAGATAAGTTCCGTCAGATTGAAAGAGTTGCATCAGGCGTTATTACAAGAAAATCAGTTGATACACCACTTCAGACAGGTATTAAGGCTATTGATGCCATGGTACCAATCGGAAGAGGACAAAGAGAGCTTATTATCGGTGACCGTCAGACAGGAAAGACTGCTATTGCTGTTGATACAATTATCAACCAGAAAGGTCAGAACGTAAAATGTATCTATGTAGCAATTGGACAGAAAGCGTCTACAGTTGCTAACATAGTTAAGACTCTTGAAGAAAATGGTGCTATGAGTTATACAACAGTTGTAGCTTCTACAGCAAGTGAGCTTGCACCATTACAGTATATTGCACCATATTCAGGATGTGCAATTGGTGAGGAATGGATGGAACAGGGACAGGATGTTTTAGTTGTTTATGATGACTTGAGTAAACATGCTGCCGCATATCGTACACTTTCATTGCTCCTTAAAAGACCACCAGGACGTGAAGCTTACCCTGGTGATGTATTCTATCTTCATTCAAGACTTCTCGAAAGAGCTGCCAGAATGTCAGATGAGTACGGCGGAGGTTCTCTTACAGCACTTCCTATTATTGAAACACAGGCAGGAGATGTATCTGCGTACATTCCTACAAATGTAATTTCAATTACAGATGGACAGATTTATCTTGAGACAGAGATGTTCAATTCAGGTTTCAGACCAGCTGTTAATGCCGGTTTGTCAGTATCACGAGTTGGTGGTTCTGCACAGATTAAGGCTATGAAGAAGATTGCGGCTCCTATTCGTACAGAGCTTGCCCAATACAGAGAGCTTGCATCATTTGCACAGTTTGGTTCAGAACTTGATGCTGATACAAAGGAAACTCTTGCACAGGGTGAAAGAATCAGAGAGATGCTTAAACAGCCACAGTATAAGCCAATGCCGGTTGAATATCAGGTAATAATCATCTATGCCGTTACAAAGAAATATGTTATTGACATAGATGTAGACAGAGTTATAGATTTCCAGGATGGATTATTTGAGTTTATTGATACTAAATATCCTCAGATACCGGAGAAAATCAAAGAGACAAAGGTACTTGATGAAGAGACAGAAAAAGAGCTTATCAGTGCTATAGAAGCATTTAAAAAGACATTTAAATAAAACAGTGGATGGAGGTAATGGATTATGGCCTCAATGAGAGACATAAAAAGACGTAAAGACTCGATTCAGAGTACCGGTCAGATAACTAAAGCCATGAAACTCGTTTCCACCGTTAAGCTGCAAAAAGCTAAAGGAAGGGCAGAGAATACAAAACCATATTTCGATTTGATGTATGAGACAGTCCAAAGTATTCTGGCAAAGTCAGGACACATTAACCATAAGTATCTTAAAGAGTCAGAATCTGACAAAAAAGCTGTAATTGTGGTTACTGCAAACAGAGGTCTTGCCGGCGGTTACAATTCCAATATAACCAGAATGATTATTGATGAAGGTTTTACTAAGGAAAATACCGTTGTATATGCTGTCGGTAAAAAAGGACGTGAATTGCTTGAAAGAAAAGGATATGAAATAAAAGCTGATTATTCTGAAGCAATTAATGACCCTATTTACAAAGATGCGAAAGAAATTTGTGATGATGTGCTTTCAGCATTTGCAGATGGTGAGGTAGGAGAAATTTATCTTGCATATACAGTATTCAAAAATACAGTTGTGCATGAACCTCAGTTAATCAGACTGCTTCCTGTAGAGGCAGATGATGCCGCACATGAAACAGACGGAAGTGAAGCACTTATGACATATGAACCAAGCGAGGAAGAAGCACTTGATATGATTATTCCCAAGTATGTATGCAGCCTGGTTTATGGTGCACTTATTGAGTCTGTTGCAAGTGAAAATGGTGCCAGAATGCAGGCAATGGATAGTGCAACAAGCAATGCAGAAGAGATGATTTCAACTCTGTCGCTTAAGTACAACAGAGCCCGTCAGGCATCTATTACGCAGGAGCTTACTGAAATTATTGCGGGCGCTAATGCTATCGAATAAAAATATGGAGGCTAGATTAAATGGCAGAGAAAAATATAGGTAAAATTACCCAGATTATCGGTGCCGTTTTGGATATAAAATTCCAGAATGAGATGTTGCCACAGATTAACTCAGCGATTAACATTACAAGAAGTAATGGTGAGCGTCTGGTTGTCGAAGTTGCCCAGCATCTCGGTGATGATACAGTAAGATGTATTGCCATGGGACCGACAGATGGTCTTGTCAGAGGAATGGATGCAGAAGCTACAGGTGCTCCAATATCTGTTCCTGTTGGTGAGAACACATTGGGAAGAATGTTTAATGTACTCGGTGATCCGATTGATAACAAGCCGGTACCTGAGACAGAAGAATATATGCCGATTCACAGAAAGGCACCGGCATTTGAAGACCAGTCAACATCTACAGAGATGCTTGAAACAGGTATCAAGGTAGTTGACCTTCTTTGTCCTTATCAGAAGGGTGGTAAGATAGGTCTTTTCGGTGGTGCCGGTGTTGGTAAGACGGTACTTATTCAGGAACTTATCAGAAATATTGCTACAGAGCATGGTGGATACTCAGTATTCACAGGTGTTGGTGAGCGTACAAGAGAGGGTAATGACCTCTACTATGAAATGAAGGAATCAGGCGTTATCGAAAAGACAACAATGGTATTCGGTCAGATGAACGAACCACCTGGAGCCAGAATGAGAGTAGGTCTTACAGGACTTACAATGGCTGAGTACTTCAGAGATAAAGGTGGAAAGGATGTGCTTCTTTTCATTGATAATATTTTCAGATTTACACAGGCCGGTTCAGAAGTTTCAGCACTTCTTGGACGTATGCCTTCAGCCGTAGGTTACCAGCCTACACTTCAGACTGAAATGGGTGCATTACAGGAGAGAATCACATCTACAAAGAATGGTTCAATCACATCCGTTCAGGCTGTATATGTGCCGGCCGATGACTTAACTGACCCGGCACCTGCTACAACATTCGCACATCTTGATGCTACAACAGTTCTTTCCCGTTCTATTGTAGAGCTTGGTATTTATCCGGCTGTTGATCCGCTTGAATCAACATCAAGAATTCTTGACCCAAGAATTGTTGGTGAAGAACATTATCAGGTTGCACGTCAGGTACAGGAGATTTTACAGAAGTATAAGGAATTACAGGATATTATTGCAATTCTTGGTATGGATGAACTTTCAGAAGATGATAAGCTTGTTGTATCAAGAGCAAGAAAAGTTCAGCGTTTCCTTTCACAGCCATTCTTTGTGGCAGGCCAGTTTACAGGTCTTGAAGGAAGATATGTGCCTATTAGTGAGACAATTCAGGGCTTTAAAGAAATCATTGAAGGTAAATATGATGATATTCCTGAGGGATATTTCCTTAACTGCGGAAATATAGACGATGTTCTCGCTAAGGTTAATAAAGCCTGAAAGGAGCATATATGGCAGATAGATTTACGCTAATAGTCAACACACCTGACAGAGAATTTTATCGTGGTGATGTGACAATGCTTGAATTGACTACAAGTGAAGGCGATATTGGCATATATGCTGGACATATTCCGCTCACAGCTGTAATTGTTCCGGGCGTTATGACAATACACACTGATGAAGGCATTAAAAAAGCTGCTGTTCATGGTGGTATAATCGAAATTTTGCAGTCACAGGTAAATGTGCTTGCAGAAGTTGCCGAGTGGCCTGAAGAAATTGATGTAAACAGGGCTAACGAAGCAAGAGTACGTGCTGAGAGAAGATTAAAGAGCAGCGATGCAGATGTAAATATTGTAAGAGCCGAGATGGCACTCAAGCGTTCACTTGCCAGAATTAATGCTGTAGATTAATAATACAGTTAATTTTATGAATAAACCTCCCGGGAGTGGTAATAATCCAATTATCACTTCAGGGAGGTTTTTATGTTAAAAGATATATTTTGTTATATAAAAATGAGTATAAGAGGAGAACTTGAAACGGATGGTGGTAAAAAGAAAATAAAATATCCTTTTCAGAAAATAGCAATAGTAATAGCACTTGCATTATGGACTATAACTGCAATCAACATATTATATTCAGAAAGTGCTTTAAGTGGTGAAGAAAGAATTATAAGTGCATTTGGAAGGCAGACATATTCGGATGTGTCATCATCAGTCAGTGCATATGGAAAATATGGTGATATCAGCATATCTGATAGTGCCAAAAAACTTATTTTAGAGAATATTGCAGAAAAAATCGGGATAAATCACTATATGATAAGTGATTTGGTGGATGAGGAGTATAATTCAGTTAAGACTTTGAGCCAGACATCTGTCAATGGTGATGTTATCCTGAAATTTATAACCCATGATGAGGATAAGCAGTATATTTATATCGGAATTACATTAAAAAATGGAATTGAATCAGCATTTACATACGAAAAAATTGTAAAGCAGATTTTAAAAGACCTTGAAATGACATCTGCTGTAAATGTCAATCTTAAAGGTGAAATAAATGGTGAACTTGATATTCAGGAAAAAAATGCACTTGCAGATTCACTGCTTGGAGAAGTGGGAGCAAAAATTGTTACGCAGAACAGAACAGATGATTTATATGTAATTTATGGTTATGATGATGAAATAGATGAGTATATTAATGTCGGAAGAGGGAAAGTCAATGTGTGTATTTCGGTAAATTATGATGAGATAGAAGATGTCACCTGTGTCTATTTTTCAACGCCAATGAATAATCAGGATTTTTAAATAAAAAAGTATAAAAACACAGATATAAAATATAGATATAAAAATTGTTTTATATTGCGGTTTTTTACTGAACGGATTACAATATAAAAGAGTATGTACATTGAAATGGAGATAAATACGCATATGAATTTACATGAATTATTTGATAAATGTCTGAATAAAAATTTAATTGATTTGACTATAAGCGGAAGAAAAGATAAATTGCAGGATGAGGTATCAAAAGTGAAGATTCGTCCTGTTATAATAAAAAACAACCTGTTATTTCAGGTATCTGAATACAAAGGAACAAAAGTTTACCATGACAATTACAGTGAAGCTGATGTCAGGAATTATATAGAAAAGATGATGACTGATAATTTTAAGCAGGCACAGTTTAAGATGACTGATGCAGATGCACAGGTTTTATCAGGAAAAAATTCAAATATGACAATTAAGTACAAAAAGAGCTGTGAAGTACGATGCCAGAAAGAATTGTCACATAACAGAAATAAAAAATATATTCTCGAGGAAGGCAAAAAGGTGGATTTTCTTGTAGACCTCGGAGTAATGACAAAAGAGGGTAAAATTGTTAATCAAAGATATGATAAATACCGCCAGATTAACAGATTTCTTGAGTTTATCGAGGATATACTGCCGGAACTTGACAGTACAAGAGAACAGACAATAATAGATTTCGGATGTGGAAAATCATATCTTACATTTGCAGTATATTATTATCTTAAAGTTTTAAAAGGCATGAATATAAGGATAATAGGTCTTGATTTAAAAGAAGATGTTATAAAAGAATGTAACAGGCTTGCAAAGAAATATGGATATGAAAAGCTTGAATTTCACGTAGGAGACATAGCTTCATTTAAAGATGTTGAACATGTTGACATGGTTATAACACTCCATGCATGTGATACAGCAACAGACTATGCACTTGGAAAAGCGGTAAAATGGGGTGCTAAGGTTATATTGTCAGTTCCATGCTGTCAGCATGAAGCAAATGGACAGATTAAATCAGAACTCTTATCTCCGGTATTCAAGTACGGAATTTTGAAAGAGAGGATGGCAGCAATATTTACAGATGCAATAAGAGCTGACATTCTTGAGGCAAACGGATACCAGACTCAGATTCTTGAGTTTATAGATATGGAACATACACCAAAAAATCTTCTGATAAGGGCTGTCTATACAGGAAAGAAGAACGGGGAAGCGGCAGAAAAGCTTAAAAAGATGGAGTCAGAACTTAATCTTGACCTGACGCTTAACAAACTTTTATAAGAAAGGTGTAATTTATGAAAAATAAAAGTTTTTCAGGAAAATATATATTATATGTCATAATATTTATGGTTACTGCTATAGTGACATTTATATCAATGCATTATAAGACGGAGAGTGCCGCATCAGTTCTTATGTCAGAAGCAACACTTCCGGTTGTCATGGCAAAGACAGAAGCAGGAACACTTTATAATGCAATGCATGGATATACATGTGAAGTTGATTATTCAAGGCTTTCAACGGATCTTACACTGCTCCCGTCAGATAAAAAGCTTGCTATTGCAATTGATACATATGGTGAAAGTGTATCCTCAATATCATACAAAATCAGAGATTCAAGAGATATGTCGCTTATCGAGAGTACGAAAGTTGAAAACTTTGACAGTTCACCGTCAAGAGTGGAGGCTGTGCTTAACATAAAGAATCTTATTTCAGATGAAGTTAAGTATATTCTTGAGATTACGCTTAATACGAAAAATCATGAAAATGTATATTACTATACTACCGTTGTGAGTGGAATGAGCGATGGTATTCAGGAAAAACTTGATTATGTAATAGAATTTAACAAAAATACTTATGATGCATCAAATGTTAATGAAATCAGTAAGTATCTTGAGACAACTGCATCTGCTGACAATTCAAATTATGGAAAGATTAATATTTATAACAGTCTTGACCAGGTAAGATGGGGAGATCTGCATCCGTTTATCGAAAGTAATATCATACCGTCGCTGTATGAGTCTGATGGTGATACTGCGGTTATTGCAATAGATTACACGGTTGGTGCCGGCAATGATAATGATTCATATGACACATACACAGTTCATGAATATTACAGAATAAGAAAAACGACAAGAGCAATGTATCTTCTTAATTTTGAGAGGGAATCAAATCAGGTATTCGACGGAAGGAATGATTTGCTTTCAAGTGGAAAAATCAATCTCGGAATACAGCCTGATTCTGATATAGAACTGATGGATGATGACAAGAATAATTACACATATTTTGAAAATGAGGGAAGTCTCTGGTGTTATGACAAGAGCAGCAATACATTTACAAAAGTATTTGCATTTGCTTCTGATGACACAGATAACATAAGAGAGCGTTATGAAAGACATAAAATTAAGATTCTTGATGTCACAGAAGATGGAAATGCACAATTTATTGTATATGGATATATGAACAGGGGTATACACGAAGGTGCAACAGGTGTTTCACTTTACAGTTATAATTATGTTTCAAATGAAACAGAAGAGCTTTTGTTTATTCCGGTAAATATGTCATATGAAGCTTTGTGTGAGACTGTCGGAGATGTGGCTTATGTCAGTGATGACAGATCATTTTATATAGTTTTAAATGATACAATGTATTCAATTTCGCTGGACAGCAGGGAAGTTATGACAGCTATTGATAAAATGTCTAAAGGCACATATAAAGTTTCAGGAAACGGACGGATAATAGCTTACAGTACCAATGGAGAACTTTATAATACTGACAGCATCAGGGTATTTAATATGGAGAGAGCCAATGATTATACAATAGATGCACCGCCCGGCGATAAGCTTATGGTTCTTGGATATGTTAATACAGATCTTATATATGGTATTGCACACAGCACTGATATTATAAATGATGAAAATGGTATTACTACATTTCCGATGTATAAAGTCTGCATAATGAATGAAGGTTATGAACTTATAAAAGAATATGAGCAGGATGGAGTATATGTAAGCAGTGCGAACGTTGACGGATTAAGAATTAATCTTGACAGAGTTGCTAAGAGTGATTCGGGTTATTCGGCTGTCTCAGTAGACCAGCTTATCAATAAAGATGAAAATAATACGAGTGAGCATGCATCATTTGATATAATATCTACTTCATTAAGAAAAGTAGAACAGGTTATTGTGCTTCCAAAAGGCGGTGGGAAGCCTGACTCGGTCATAACAAGAGCTGCAGGTTCTGTTGAGTATAAGGAAAACAGGACAATTGATATTAATGATATTCATATCGGTACATGTGAACGCTATAATGTTATAGGAAAAGGCAGATATTATAGCTCATATGACGATGCTGATAAAGCAATTATTGCGGCGGCAGGTAATTACGGTAATGTTTATGATGGAGAAAATAATATTATCTGGAAGAGATTTAAGACATCTTCATATATGATAAAAGGCTTTAGTTTATCGTCATCATATGGCAATTCATATGCGGCAGCTTCACATGCTGTTGAAAGCTTTATGGGAAGCGATAAGAATCTTACAAGGCTGACTTTGAAAGGCATTTCATTTGAAAATGCATTGTCATTTGTAAGTGATGGAAAACCTGTAATAGCAAAGACTGACGATGGTTATGTTGTAATAACAGCATATGATACGTCAAATGTGACATATATTGATGCTTCAACAGGAAGTGAAGTAACACAGACGCAGGCGAATGCGACAAAATTATTTACGCAGGCTGGCAATATTTATGTGACATATTATAAGAAATAAAGGTCAATATGTAAGTTACAGAGGTGCATATGGCAGCAAAAAAGAAGAAAAATAAGAAAAAGAAAATGGTTAAAAGAGTAATCCTTGGCATATTAGCAGTCCTTTTTATTGCAGGCAGCATTTATGCCGGTCCTAAGGCATTTGCAATATTACGCATGAGCAGGATTGCAAAGGCATTTGTTGATTCAAGCACAGCCAGTACATTTAAAGAGAGTAAGACGACGCTTGTATATGATACAAATGGGAACGAACTGTGCAAGATTAAAAGCAGCAAAGATATGTATTATGTCGATTTCAGTGACATTCCGCTAACACTCGATAATGCATTTGTTGTAATGGAAGACAGGGATTTTTATAATCATGACGGAATTGATTACAAAGCAATTGTAAGAGCAGCAATTGTAAACCAGAAGAGTAATGAAATTGCTCAGGGTGCGAGTACAATAACACAGCAGCTTGCAAGAAATATTTTTCTCACGCAGGAAGTAACATGGCAGAGAAAAATTGAGGAAATATTTATTGCGTGGGGGTTGGAAAAGAAATATTCAAAAGAGCAGATTCTGGAATTTTATCTTAATAATATTTATTTTGGAAATGGGTATTATGGTGTTGAGGCTGCAGCAAAAGGATATTTTAACAAAAGCGTTTCACAGCTTACATTGTCGGAACAGGCCTTTATAGCTGCGATTCCTAATAATCCGTCAAAATACAATCCGTTGACAGGATTTGATAAGACATTAAAAAGGCGTGACCTTATTTTACAGCAGATGTATGAGGCTGATTACATAAGTTATGTGGATTATTATATGGCAAAAGGCGAAAATATCGTTTTGAACCAGCCTGAACAGGAAAAAGAAGACAATTCAGTTGTTACATATGTAAGACATTGTGCTACAGAATCACTTATGAAATCGACAGGATTTTCTTTTCGTGATAATTTTTCATCTAAAGAAGATGAGGAAAGCTACGATTCATTGTATGATACATATTATACAAGATGCCAGCAGATGCTTCTTAGCGGAGGGTATACTGTGTATACATCATTTGACATGGATTTGCAGAATAAACTTCAGCAGGCTGTTGACGATAACCTTGCAGGATATACAGAGGTGTCTGATGACGGAATTTATAAGATGCAGGGGGCGGCTGTATCGATTGATAATTCAACGGGAAATGTTGTGGCGATTGTCGGAGGAAGAAGCCAGAATCTGAAAGCCGGATATACGTTGAACAGGGCATATCAGAGTTACAGGCAGTCTGGTAGTGCAATTAAGCCGCTTTCGGTATATATGCCATATCTTATGCGTGGCAAAACTGCAGATTCTATAGTTGTTGATGAGCCGATAGAAGGTGGACCGGTTAACTCTGATGGAGGTTACTGGGGTGAGATGACTGTAAGAGATGCCGTGAAATTTTCAAAAAATACAATAGCATGGAAAATATATCAGGAAATTACTCCAAGAGCAGGTGCGGCATATCTTTTAAATATGGATTTTAAAAAGGTGTGGTATGATAAGGATTACACTGCGGCAGCATTAGGCGGATTTACATATGGTGTAACAACAGAAGAGATGGCAGGAGGCTATGCTGCAATTGCAAATGATGGCATATACAGGAAAGCAACATGTATACAAAGAATTGTAGGGGCAGATGGCAAGATTGTCATTAACGAAGCTGATAGGGGAATGCGTGTTTATGATTCAAATGCGAGCAGGATGATGACAGGTATTCTTGAAGCGGTTGTTGAACCGGATGGAACCGGTGCAGCAGGTGCTGTGGGTAACGCGGTTATAGCCGGAAAAACAGGTACAACTAATTCTAATAAAGATATGTGGTTTTGTGGATATAGTGCGTATTATACAACAGCAGTGTGGATAGGCTTTGATTATCCAAAAGAAATTCAGGGACATAACAGTGCCTCATATATTTTTAAACAGTATATGACACAGGTACATGAGAACCTGCCTAGAAGAGAGATAAGTATTTATTCGGATTCCGGACAGAATGAGACACAGTCAGCGACAGAAGCTGAGACCGAAAGCATACAGGAAACAACTGAAGAGCAGCAGCCTGTAACACAGCCGCAGACCACAACTCCGGCTAATGGTGGCACAACGGCAACAGGCGGTACTGGAAGTAACGGAGGAAATGGTAGTGTGGGAGGCAGTGCAACTTTGCCGGCAACGAAACCTACTTATCCACCTGGTGAATGGGACGCTCCGTCGATTGGTGATCCGGATAAACCGGCAGGCGGCGGTGGAGGAGACATAGATGTTCCAATAAATGGAGATCCTGACAGACCGGCAGGGTAAAAAAAGGGGTTTGGTACTAATCAAGTGCCAAACCCCTAAATAATTATTTAGTATAATGTAATTCATTATATTCTTTTACACGCTGCTGGATTCTTTCAACAGGGCTTAAAAGGTTGCTGATTGATGAATCATGATTTAATGTATCGATAAGAAGAGCGATATATTTGCTCATATCAACATTGATATACCATGGCTTAGAAAGAAGTTCTTCAGGCTGGTATACAAGGTTTGTTGTAAGAACCTTATCAATAATTCCGTTTGTATAAGCTTCATCAAATTTCTTGAATCCGTTTGTGAAAAGACCAAATGTCGTAGCACAGAATACTCTCTTGGCTTTACGGCGTTTAAGTTCAGATGCAACATCAATCATGCTTTCACCAGAAGAAATCATATCATCAATAATAATAACATCTTTTCCTTCAACATTGCTTCCCAGGAATTCGTGAGCAACAATAGGATTACGTCCGTTTACAATCTTTGTATAATCACGTCTCTTATAGAACATACCCATATCAAGACCAAGAACATTAGCAAAGTATACGGCACGGCCTGTACCGCCTTCATCCGGGCTGATAACCATCATATGGTCACTGTCAATATGAAGGTCGTCCACATTAAGAAGAAGGTATTTGATAAACTGATAAGTTGCTGATACAGACTCAAATCCCTTGAGAGGAATAGCATTCTGTACTCGTGGGTCATGTGCATCAAATGTTATGATGTTATCCACACCCATATCTGTGAGTTCCTGAAGCATAAGTGCACAGTCAAGAGATTCTCTTCCGTTACGTTTGTGCTGTCTGCTCTCGTAAAGGAATGGCATAATAACAGTAATTCTTCTTGCTTTTCCTCCGGCAGCAGCGATAACTCTTTTTAAATCTGCATAATGGTCATCAGGTGACATGTGATTTCTGAATCCACAGAGTGAATACTCAAGGCTGTAATTGCACACATCTACCATAATATATAAATCAGATCCACGGACAGAATCGTTTAATACACCTTTACCTTCGCCTGAACCAAATCTTGGTGTGCGGGCATCTAAAATATAGCTGTCTCTTTTGTAACCGTTGAATGCAAGAGTTGATTCACTTTCGTGTTCACGCTGTTCTCTCCAATCAACAAGAAATTTATCTACTTTCTCACCCATTTTTGTGCAGCTGGCCAAAGGAATAATTCCTAATGTACCATATGGGATAGTTGCTGTGTGACGTTCGTCTCGTGGCATAATAAAATCCTCCTTGTTTGTAAATTACGTTATTGTAACAAAACCATATTAAAATATAATCATAAAAGCAAAATAAGTCAACAACTTTCGCAAAAACTTATTTTAAGCCTTTCCGGGCTTTCGTCCCGTTTTTTTCATCATTCGTATATCACTTCCGAAAACTTTTAATATTGTATAGGAACTTGTTATTCTTGAAAAAATTCGTTCGGAATAAGAATCCCTTATTTCCGAGAGTGAAAGATTAGTTGAAATAATTGTACTTTTCTTCTTTAACATCCGCTCATTAATTACATAGAACAGTTTGGAGTTAGTATAAGTGTTGCCGACTTCGGTTCCCAGATCATCAATAATAAGCAGGTCACAATCAGAAAGATAATTGGCATCAGAATCTTTATCTTCACCGAAGCGGCTGAAGTCCTGACGCTGGAATGTTGTAAACAGCTCAATTGCTGTCAGGTAAATAACGCTGTGTGAAGTATTTAAAAGCTCTCTTGCAATGCAGTTGGAAAGAAAAGTTTTGCCTGTGCCTGTGCCGCCAAAAAATAATATGTTAGCAGCTTCCTTATCAAAGTTATCAACAAATTTGTGACATATGTCAACAATACGCTGCATATTATGATAAGGTGTGAGCCCGTTAGATTGGTCAGGTGTTGTATTGTCATACCACTCATATGAAAATGTATCAAAATTTTCATTATCGGTAATATTCTTCAAATTGGAATCATGATATACAAGGTCAATAGCTTTTTTGTTAAAGCATGAGCATTTGCGGCTGTTTATATATCCGGTATCGTGGCACTGCGTACATGTGTATACAGAATCCAGGTAGTCCGCAGGCTTACCGGCACTAATAAGCAGATTTGCCTTTTGGTCATTGAGAGATTTAAGCAGACTTGTATAATCTTGGCTGTTTCCGCTTATACGGGCTTTTGCGGCCTGCATTGAAACGGATATTATCTCATTTTCAATATTCTGATATTCAGGGATAAGTGAAACAATCTCGTTATAACGCTGTTCCTGAATATGGCGGTTGTGAGTGCGTATTCCGTCATATATACGCATTATTGCATCATGTTGTGCATTGGTTAGCGGCATACTGTATTCCTTTCCCAACAGGCTGTAAGTCAGCCATTGTTGCTTATTAATTCACTTTCAAGACTGTCAATGTCAGTATTACGCTGATTAAAATTATTAAAACGGTTATTGGAAGCTTTTACTGCATTATTATATGCATTATTCCGCTTGACAGCACTTGACTGCTGGTTCTGTTCAAATTCCATATCAATCCGTTTTATGTCAGAAGTGTTTTTTACATTGGCATCTTTCCAGCGTGAAAGAATGCTGTCAGCATATTCAAAACTAGGCTGATGTGTCTTTTTAAGTGTGCGGTTGCATGCTTCAACAATTATATCGGAATCAAAGCAGTATACATCAGTCCATTTTTTGATGTAATCCTGTTCGACTTTGCCGGCTGTGCGGTTAGTTATTCCGAATGCACCGAGAACAGAAAAAGCGGTATCGTTGTATCCTGATGATGCAGCTTTTGCCTGCTTCACAGTCTGTATTCCCTTGTCAGCCCATGCAAGTGCTACTTTTTCGATATAACGCATGCTCTTGTGACCGTTAGAAACACAGTATTCAATAAGATACTCAATGAGTTCTGAAGAAAACTGTAAAGAGTCGTATAAATATGCGATTACAGAGGCATCAGACGAATTGAGGACAGAACCAAGATAAGTCTGGGCTGCATATAAAAGCATTGAAAAATCTTCCTGTTCAGACAAATCTTCCAGCTGTTTCGGTGTATATGCAGAACGCGGGTCACATGTTTCATTGGAATCCGGTGTAATAGGAACTTCTGTGTCAGAAGCGGCTGCATTATATATATCAGTAGACTGTTCTGCATGCATATGATTTGAAGGTATATGGTTTGAAGGCATCTGATTTGAATTAAGCTGTGCAGATGAATTATCGGGAGTGCTGCCTGAAGCAGAATCCAGGTTGCAGAAGGTAATTCCCGTAATCTGTCTGCCGGTGGAATCAGTTGATGCAATTAATACACCGGCCTTGTCCCAATAGCGGAGTGCACACATAATATCTGCTTCTGTCTGATTGAAAAAATCAGCGAGACAGTCTATTGATATATTAGTTTTTCCATTGGAAATACATCTTAAAAGATATAAATATATCTTTGTAAATTCACCATTGGCAAGGGGCATGAATTCGTCAATAAACACGTTGGAAACGGTAGTTGTATTATTATTGTTCATAGTTGATAAAGATAAGTTATTCATGATAATCCCCATTTCAAAATTTTCTAAAATCAGTTTAGCATATCCCGTTTAAAAATAAAAGAGGGCGACATATCCACAAAAATACAGGTGGAAAATGTGGATAATGTGGATAAATAGTAAAAAACGTGTAAAATCCTGTAAAATTTATTAACTAAAAATCCACACGGAAAATTCCATTCTTAGAATAATCCATGTGGATAATGTGGATAACTTTGTTGACAACTTTTATAAAAATTCAGAAATTACTGATTAACAAGGGCTTCGCCGACTTTATAAACATCTCCGGCACCCATAGTTATCAACAAATCGCCGTTGATACAATTTTTTAATAAAAATTTTTCGATTTCCTCAAATGAGTGGAAATAATAACATTCTTTGCCGAGTTCACCGATTGCTTTCTGTAAATCTGCTGAACTTATTCCAAGGTTATCAGTTTCTCTTGCAGCATATATGTCGGCGAGGACGACAATGTCGGCAGCTGAAAGTGCTTTTGCAAAATCACCGAGAAGTGCTTTTGTTCTTGAATAGGTATGAGGCTGGAATACGCACCATGTTCTGTTGTGTGGAAAATGTTTTGCACTGTCAAGAGTTGCTGTAATCTCGTCAGGATGATGTGCATAATCATCAACAACTGTCACACCGTTAAAAGTTCCTTTTTTCTGGAAACGTCTGTCAGTGCCTGAAAAACCGCATAGTCCTTTTTTGATTGTTTCAAGGTCAAGACCAAGTTTTATGGCAACGGCAATTGCTGCAAGTGAATTGTATACATTATGTTCGCCCGGAACACCGAGTTTTATTGTGCCATCTGGCTTATTATCAATAAGAAGTGTATATGAGCAACAGCCGGCACTGTCATATGCGATATCAGCAGCACTGTAACGGCTTGTCGCAGGATTTGAACCAACTGTAATTACTTCACAGTCTGTATCTTTATAAAAATATTCATAGTTATCAATATCTGTATTAATAATGAGAGTTCCGTCTTTTGGAAGTTTTTCTGTAAAAAGCTTGAATGAATGGCGGATATCGTCAATATCTTTAAAGAAATCAAGATGGTCTGCTTTTACATTAAGAATTACATCAATTGTCGGATAAAATGATAAAAAGCTGTTAGTATATTCACAGGCTTCAGTTACGAAAATGTCAGATTTTCCGACACGTACATTGCCACCGATACTGTGAAGTATGCCGCCTACAGAAATAGTAGGGTCACAGTTACCGGCAAGAAGGATTTCTGTAATCATTGATGTAGTTGTCGTCTTTCCATGTGTTCCGGCAACATTTACCGCAACCTTATAATTTTTCATAAGCTGGCCTAAAAGCTCAGCTCTTGTGAGGGTAGGGATTCCAAGCTCTCTTGCACGTGCAAGCTCAGGATTGGAGTCTGAAATAGCTGCTGTATATACAACAACATCATAATCAGGATGTATATTAGAAGCCTCCTGCTTGTAAAAACATGTGCAGCCTTCCTTTTCAAGTGCATCTGTAAGTTCAGATTCGTGGCTGTCGGAGCCGGATACGGTAAAATGTCTTCCTATGAGAATATGTGCAAGACCGCTCATGCTTATTCCACCGATACCTATAAAGTGGACATGTACAGGATTATTAAAATCAATATGATACATAGATTAATTGCCTTTCTTAAAAATTACTTATTATAATGTAGTCTCCAATATTATTATAAACATAATGAGAAAAATTTCAAACTAATTTAAGGACACATTATGACCTTTTTGTCAATAGCCGGAATAAAATTGTTTAGATAATTTTTCCCGAATAAAATAATTGCATTAAAATTGTGTTTAGAATTTTTTAAATTGTCTATTTAAACAAGAAAAAAATAAAAAAAAATAAAAAATTCTTTTTACTTACAAGTCTGAATATGATATAATTAGGACAACTTAATAAGACAGTAAATTTTTAGCATCAGGGGTGAGAGCATGATTAAAAAAGAAATGATAGCCATGTTACTGGCAGGAGGACAAGGAAGCAGACTCGGAGTCCTCACATCAAAGATGGCCAAGCCGGCCGTAGCATTTGGCGGTAAATACCGCATAATTGATTTTCCATTAAGCAACTGTATTAATTCAGGGATTGATACAGTTGGTGTGTTGACTCAGTATCAGCCGTTAAGACTTAACACTCACATCGGTATTGGTATTCCGTGGGATTTGGACCGCAATGTTGGCGGTGTTACGGTGCTTCCTCCGTATGAGAAGAGTACAAACAGTGAATGGTATACAGGAACAGCCAATGCCATTTATCAGAATCTTGAATATATGGAGCAGTATAATCCTGATTATGTTCTTATTCTTTCGGGTGACCATATTTATAAGATGGATTACAAGATAATGCTTGATTATCATAAGGCCAACAATGCAGATATAACAATAGCTGCAATGCCTGTTCCTATTGAGGAGGCAAAAAGATTCGGTATTGTTGTTACTGATGATGACAACAGAATCACAGAATTCGAGGAAAAACCTGAGAATCCTAAGAGTAATCTTGCTTCAATGGGTATTTACATATTCAGCTGGAAAGTCCTTAAAAATGCACTTATTGCACTTAAAGACCAGAATGAATGCGATTTTGGCAAGCATGTCATTCCATATTGTTTTGAAAATAATAAGAGACTTTTTGCATATGAGTATAACGGCTACTGGAAAGATGTAGGAACGCTTAATTCATATTGGGAAGCTAATATGGAACTTATAGATATTATTCCTGTATTTAATCTATATGAAGAGTTCTGGAAGATTTATACCAGAACAGATGCGATTCCACCACAGTATATATCATCAGATGCTTTTATTGAAAAGAGTATTATAGGTGACGGAAGTGAGATATACGGAAAAGTCTATAATTCTGTAATAGGTTCAGGCGTTGTAATTGAAGAAGGTGCAGTTGTAAGGGATTCTATCATAATGCAGGATACTGTAATAGGAAAGAATACATCAGTTGAAAAAGCAATTATAGCGGAAGAAGTTGTTATCGGCGATAATGTTGAGATTGGTGTCGGAGAGGAAGCAGAGAATGTACTTAAACCTAAGATTTACAATTCGGGTCTTGTTACAATCGGTGAATGTACAGTTATTCCTGACGGCGTAAAGATTGGCAAAAACACAGCTGTTTCAGGTGAGACAAAACCAGAAGATTATCCGAATGGAGAACTTGTGGGAGGCGGTGTAATAATTAAGGCAGGTGACAACGTATGAAAGCAATAGGAATTATTTTAGCCGGCGGCAATAATAAGATGATGAAGGAATTGTCTAATAAAAGAGCGATAGCAGCAATGCCGGTTGCAGGAAGCTACCGCAGCATAGATTTTGCATTGAGCAATATGTCTAATTCAAAAATCCAGAAAGTTGCTGTTATAACACAGTATAATGCCCGCTCACTCAACGAGCATTTAAGCTCATCAAAATGGTGGGATTTCGGAAGAAAGCAGGGAGGACTTTTTGTATTTACGCCTACAATAACAGCTGACAGCAGCTACTGGTACCGCGGAACAGCAGATTCACTTTATCAGAATCTTCAGTTCTTAAAGTCAAGCCATGAGCCATATGTTGTAATTGCATCAGGTGATGGTATTTACAAGCTGGATTATGGTAAAGTCCTTGAGTATCATATAGAGAAAAAAGCAGATATTACAATGGTTGTAAAGAAGCTTGAAGACCGCTCTGAGATTAACAGATTTGGTGTTGTATCAATGACAGAAGAAGGACGTGTCACAGAGATAGATGAAAAACCTTTGGAGACTAATCTTTCAACAGTTTCGACAGGTATTTATATTATAAGAAGACGACTTCTTATTGAACTTATCGAAAAAGCGGCAGAAGAAGACCGCCATGATTTTGTAAGAGATATCCTTGTCCGTTATAAGAATCTTAAAAAGATTTATGCGTACAAGCTTGATACATATTGGAGCAATATTTCAACAGTTAATTCATATTACAAAACTAATATGGATTTCTTAAAGAAAGATGTAAGAAATTATTTCTTCAAACAGTATCCGGATATTTATACAAAAGTTGAGGATTTACCGCCTGCTAAGTATAACTTTGGTGCAGAAGTAAGGAACAGCCTTGTTTCAAGTGGATGTATCGTAAACGGATGTGTCGAGAATTCAGTTCTTTTTAAGAAGATTTATATCGGAAACAACAGTGTTGTAAAGAATTGTATTATTCTTAACGATGCTTATATCGGAGATAATTCCTATCTTGAGAATTGTATCGTTGAAAGCGGCAGTACAATAAAGGCAAATTCACGATATGTAGGCGAGGGTGATCCTATTATTGTAGTTGAAGATAATCCGATTTATTATTAAAATCATCATTAATTTGAAAAATTTCAGCTTGGGTGTTAATATGGCTATAATAGCTATTTCATCTGAGCTGATTTTTTTATTGCGGCGGCGGGAAGGAGTTTAATTTTATGTATATAATAGCAGGACTTGGAAATCCGGGAAAAGAATATGCAGGTACAAGACACAACGCAGGATTTGCGGTTATAGATGCACTTGCTGATAAATATAATATAGATGTGGATACAGCTAAGCATAAAGGACTTATCGGAAAAGGAATAATCGACGGTCAGAAGGTAATACTTGTAAAGCCGCTCACATATATGAATCTTTCAGGAGAATGTATACGTGAGGTTATGGATTATTATAAGGCAGATATTGATGACTTAATAGTAATATTTGACGATATAAGTCTTGAGCCCGGAAGACTGAGGCTTCGTGCAAAGGGAAGTGCCGGAGGTCACAATGGTATCAAAAATATTATTGCACAGCTTGGAAGTGACAAATTTAAGCGTATAAAATTTGGTGTCGGAGACAAGCCGAAGGAATGGGATCTTGCAGACTGGGTTCTGTCAAGATACCCGAAAGAGGTTGAGGCTGATGTGGAAAATGGAATAAAGAAAGCCTGTGATGCCGTTGCATGCATAATGAATGAAGGCATAGAAAGCGGCATGAATAAATATAATGGGTAAATATATTGTTAATACAAAAAACAGTAATTTATAAAATAACGGAGTTATATAAATGAAGACATTTTATGCACCGCTTTCTGAGTTGGCGGGAATAGAACAGTTAAAGAAAGATTTTGAAGTTACAGGGCAGCCGGTTATGATAAGCGGCTGCATAGATACCCAGAAAATTCATCTTGTTCATGCTGCCGTAAATGATTACAGATTTCGTCTTATAATAACGGGTGACGAGGCAAAAGCACGCGAAATGCAGGAGGATTCACGATTTTTTGATAAATCGAGTATATACTATCCTGCGAAAGATTTCATATTTTACAGTGCTGATGTACATGGTAATCAGCTTGCGGGTGAACGGTTAAGATGTATACAAAAAATTATTGCAGCACAAGATAATAAGACAAACATTACCGTTATTACTACAATTGACGGATGTGTTGATATGCTTATGCCGCTGCAAAGATACCGTGATAATATAATTCATTTTAAAAATAGTGATATTATTGATACGGAAAAGCTTATTTCTAAGCTTGTAGGAATCGGATATACAAGAGTTCCGATGATTGACGGACAGGGGCAGTTTGCGGTCCGTGGCGGAATAATAGATATATTTTCATATACGGATGAGACTCCGGTGCGTATTGAATTGTGGGATGATGAAATCGATTCAATACGTTTTTTTGACGTGGAGAGCCAGCGTTCAGTTGAAAAAATACAGACATACGACGTATTTCCGGCGACAGAGTGGATTTTATCTGAGGATGAAATAGATGCGGGATTTGAAAAAGTAAAAGATGAAGTTGAAAAGCAGCTTGTTACGCTTGGAAATGATAAGAAGAAAAAGACACAGCAGGAGATGGATGCATGTAACAGATTAAGACATGCATATGCTGATTTTGAAAGAACGAGAGATTACAGTAAATTCATACTGTCATTTACTGATGAGATAGAAGGGTTCACAGACTATTTTCCAAAAGATGAAACAGTTTTTGTGCTTGATGAGCCGGACAGGATTATGGAGAGAATGGAACTCATCTCATATGAGTATGAAGAGAGCATGAAGAACCGTCTTGAAGGCGGATATGTCGTTGCAAGCCAGACAAAGCTTATGCGTCCGATTGCAGAAGTTTACAAAAATATGCAGTCTTCAAGGCTTATGCTTTTATCGTCACTTGATTACAAGCCGAAAATGTTAAAACCGGCAGATTATCTGAGAATTGATGCGAGAAGCATAAGTTCTTATAATAACAGCTTTGAGTATCTTGCAGATGATATTAATAAATATAAAAGAACAGGGTACAGAGTTGTCCTTGTGTGCAATTCAAGAACGAGGGCGGCAAGAATTGTAGCAGATTTAGAGGAGCTGGGCACGCAGAGCTATTTCAGTGAGGATTATGACAAAGAAATAATGCCGGGAACTGTTATGGTTACGTATGGAAATATCCATCGTGGCTTTGAATATCCGCTTATTGGTTTTGTAATCATTACTGAAAATGATATATTTACGAGCCGTACAAGAAAGAAGCAGAAGAAGAAATACGAGGGCAGGTCAATTGCCGGATTTAACGAACTTAATGTCGGTGATTATGTTGTCCATGAAATGCACGGACTTGGTGTATACAAGGGAATTGAAAAGATTACTGTTGAAGGCGTTGAAAAAGATTATATCAAGATAGAGTACGCCGGGAACAGCAATCTGTATGTTCTTGCCACACAGCTTGACAGGCTTCAGAAATATGCCGCATCAGACACGGAAAAGAAGCCTAAGTTGAATAAACTTGGAAGTGTCGAGTGGAATAAGACCAAAGCAAAGGTTCACGGAGCTGTTGAGGAGATAGCAAAGGATCTTGTGGAACTTTATTCAATAAGACAGAACCAGAAGGGTTATGCATTTGGACCTGACACTGTATGGCAGAAAGAATTTGAAGAAATGTTCCCATATGAGGAGACTGATGACCAGCTTAATGCCATAGCTGATACTAAGGCGGATATGGAAAGCACACGAATCATGGACAGACTTATATGTGGCGATGTCGGATACGGAAAAACTGAAGTTGCCATACGTGCGGCATTTAAGGCTGTACAGGAAGGAAAACAGGTTGCTTACCTTGTGCCAACGACAATTCTTGCACAGCAGCATTTCAATACATTTGAGCAGAGAATGAAAAATTTTCCTCTTAAAGTTGCACAGCTTTCAAGTTTCAGAACCAACAAAGAAATAAAAGAAACGCTTGCTGATTTGAAGAAAGGTTTTGTCGATGTTGTTATAGGAACTCATCGTCTGCTTTCAAAAGATGTAGAATTCAAAGACCTCGGACTTCTCATAATAGACGAGGAGCAGCGTTTTGGTGTGGCACACAAGGAAAAAATCAAGAAACTGAAAAATAATATTGATGTTCTTACGCTCAGTGCAACACCGATACCAAGAACGCTTCACATGAGCCTTGTCGGAATAAGGGATATGAGTGTGCTTGAAGAACCGCCTGTAGACAGAGTACCGATTCAGACATTCGTGACGGAACATAACGACGAGATGATTCGCGAAGCGATAAACAGAGAGCTTGCAAGAGGCGGACAGGTGTATTATGTATACAATCGTGTCAGAAGCATAGATGAGGCGGCTGCACACATCCAGGAACTTGTTCCGCAGGCAAATGTGGCATTTGCCCATGGTCAGATGGAAAAGCGTGAACTTGAAAAGATTATGGTCGATTTTATCAATGGTGATATAGATGTGCTTATTTCGACAACTATCATTGAGACGGGCATGGATATTTCCAATGTAAACACGATGATTATAGAGGATGCCGATAAATTCGGGCTTTCGCAGCTTTATCAGCTACGCGGGCGTGTCGGTAGAAGCAACAGGACGGCATATGCATTTCTTTTATACAGAAGAGACAGGATGCTTACAGAGGTTGCCGAGAAACGGCTTTCTGCGATAAGAGAGTTTTCTGATTTTGGTTCAGGATTTAAGATTGCAATGAAAGACCTTGAAATCAGGGGAGCGGGAAATGTTCTCGGAAAGAGCCAGCATGGACACATGGCAGCAGTAGGTTATGATTTGTACTGTAAAATGTTAAATGAAGCCGTTAATGACTTAAAAGGAATTAAGAACGAATATAGTTTTGAAACGAATGTTGATTTGTCTGTGGATGCCTATATTCCTTCGACATATATCAAAAGTGAATATCAGAAGCTTGATATTTATAAACGTATTGCAGCTATTGAGAGCGAGGAAGAATTAAGCGACATGAAAGATGAACTTGTAGACAGATATGGTTCATTAAGCACACCGGCAGTTAATCTTTTAAATATTGCCCTCATTAAGTCAATGGCTCATAAAATCGGAATTATGGAAATGAAAGGAACTATTGAGGATGGACCGTCAGGTTGTTATAAGACAGTTATGAAAGTTTATCCTAAGGCAGAAATAAATACAGAGGCAATTCCGGATTTTATTGACAGCTTCGGAGGGGCAATGAAGCTTGTAAGCGGTTCACAGCCGCAGTTTATCTGGCGTGTGACAAAAAAGAAATACAATAATGCTGGAGAATATCTTACAGGTATTAAAGAGATGCTCAAACTTATGCAGAATAAACTTCAACTTTAATAAAAAAAGCTTATAAATGTTTTGACTTTTCGATTTAAAGTGGTATACTTATATCAATTTAACGCTTTAAAGTGAAAAATACAGACGTATCAATTAAATTAGGCGTCATGGTGAAATACGCATGGTAAAGCAGAAACATACGGAGGATTTTTTTATGCAACAGAAAGGTGAATTAATTTCGTTCAGACCAGACATCAAGGTTGTTGACTGCACAATAAGAGACGGAGGTCTTGTTAATAATTTTTATTTTGATGATGAATTTGTAAAAGATTTATATAAAACAAATGCTGCCGCAGGCGTTGATTATATGGAGTTCGGTTATAAGGCTTCAAAGGATTTGTTTGACGTGAATGAATTTGGCAAGTGGAAGTTCTGTGACGAGCAGGATATAAGAGATATTGTCGGTGATAATGATACTGACATGAAGATTTCGGTTATGGCGGATGTCGGAAGAACTGATTATAAAAAGGATATCATTCCGAAAAAAGACAGTGTAATTGATATGATTCGTATTGCGACATATGTAAATACTATCCCGGCAGCAGTTGAGATGATTAATTACTGTGCTGATATGGGATACGAGACAACAATAAATATTATGGCAGTTTCTACTGCACAGGAAAGTGAGCTTGATCTGGCACTTGATTTGCTTTCAAAGAGCAAGGCAGATGTTATTTACCTTGTTGACAGCTATGGTTCACTTTACCCTGAACAGATAAGAAGATATGCTGATAAGTACATTAAGGTTGCAGAAGCAGCAGGAAAGAAAGTTGGTATTCATGCACATAATAACCAGCAGCTTGCATTTGCAAATACAATTGAAGCATGTGCCTTCGGTGTAAGTTATCTTGATGCGACAATGAGCGGTATGGGAAGAGGGGCAGGAAACTGCTATATGGAACTCCTTCTGGGATTTTTAAGAAATCCTAAGTACAGCCTGAATCCTGTTCTTAAGTTTATTGAAAATAGAATTCTTCCACTGAAAAAATCAGGTGTTGTATGGGGATGTGATGTGCAGTACATGCTTACCGGCCAGCAGAACCAGCATCCAAGAACAGCCATTGCATTTACAGCTGACAAGAGAGAAGACTATTTTACATTTTATCAGTCAGTGCTTGACAGGGAATAATTAAGCTGATAATGTTGTTGACTTTAATATAGTATCGTATTAAAATACGTGTAAGTATTTATGAAAGGAAGTAATAAAGATGGAAAAGAAAAATCTTGACTGGTCAAATCTTGGTTTTGGTTACATGAAGACTGACAAGAGATTTGTTGCAAATTTCAAAGATGGAGCATGGGATGACGGTGTCATTACAGAAGATGATAAGGTCGTGATTAGCGAATGTGCAGGCGTGCTTCAGTATGCACAGACATGTTTTGAAGGAATGAAAGCATATACAACACAAGACGGTCATGTAGTCATTTTCCGTCCTGATATGAATGCTGAGAGAATGGCAAACTCATGCCGCAGACTTGAGATGCCGGTTTATCCTGAAGATAAGTTTGTAGAAGCAGTTGCAAAGACTGTTAAGGCTAACGATGCATGGGTACCTCCATTTGGTTCAGGTGCGTCTCTCTACATTCGTCCATATATGTTTGGTAGTAATCCTGTTATCGGTGTTAAGCCGGCTGATGAATATCAGTTCAGAATTCTCGTTACACCTGTTGGACCTTATTTCAAGGGCGGTGCTAAGCCTCTCACAATCAAAGTTTCTGATTTCGATAGAGCAGCACCTCATGGAACAGGTCATATCAAAGCAGGTCTTAACTATGCAATGAGCCTTCATGCTATTGTTACAGCACATGAAGAAGGTTATGCAGAAAATATGTACCTTGACCCTGCAACAAGAACAAAAGTTGAAGAGACAGGCGGAGCTAACTTTATATTCGTAACAAAGGATGGCAAGGTTGTAACACCTAAGTCTGACAGTATCCTTCCTTCAATCACACGTCGTTCACTTATTCATGTTGCTAAGGAATACCTTGGACTTGAAGTTGAAGAAAGAGAAGTATTATTCGATGAAGTTAAAGACTTTGCTGAATGTGGTCTTTGCGGTACAGCTGCAGTTATCTCACCTGTAGGCAAGATTGTAAATCATGGCGAAGAAATCTGTTTCCCTAGCGGAATGGAGAAGATGGGTCCTACAATCCAGAAGCTGTACGATACTCTTACAGGTATCCAGATGGGTAAGATTGAAGCTCCTAAGGGCTGGATTTACACAGTTGAATAATAGTAGATTTATACAAATATAATATTATATTGACTCAGACGCCGGCTTGTAAGATTAATTCTTTGGCCGGCGTTTATTATGTATGCGGGAAACAGGCTGCAGACTGTGCATACACGGAAAATATTGTTTATATAATTAAGTCATTTTATATGGATTTTTTATGAACAATATGTTATTATTTAATAACAATAAATGAGAAAGAGGCGTTTTAATATGGCAGAATTTGGTACGAATGAGCGGGTTCTGCGTTCGGATGTATCACCTGAAGAATGCAAGAAGATAGAAAAGGTCTTACGGAAGAATAATATTTCCTATTATGAAAAATGGAAAACGCATTCAGGTTTACTGAAGTTCCTGGACAATAGTAAGAATATGAAGTGTGATATATACATACATATGGATTCGTATGACGAAGCAAAAAAGGTATTAGGAGATAATTAATATCTGAATGGTGGCAGCTGTGGCAGTATAGTGCCACAGCTTATTTTATGTACGCACAGGGCGGTTTATGGAAGCCGGCGGGAAGTATTTCTCATAGTTTTTGATAAAGGAGAAAAAAATTGAAGGCGATTTTGAAAAAACTTATTATGGCTGCGGCTCTTGTAGCTGTAATGGCAGGTGTGATTACCGGCTGTGGCAGTAAAAAGAATGACAGCAACGTGGCAAAAAACAGCGGGGATACATTTACGGTAGGTTTTGATGCGGAATTTCCACCGTATGGATACAAAGATGACAGCGGAGAGTATGTCGGATTTGACCTTGACCTTGCAGCAGAGGTATGTTCAAGAAATGGCTGGACACTTGTAAAGCAGCCTATTGAATGGGAAAGCAAGGATATGGAACTTAATTCAGGTATGATTGACTGTATCTGGAACGGTTTTACAATGGACGGACGTGAAAAGGAATATACGTGGTCAACTGCTTATGTAGATAATTCACAGGTTGTGGTTGTAAAGAAAAATTCAGGAATAACAAAGCTTTCTGATCTTGCAGGTAAAAATGTTATAGTACAGTCTGATTCATCAGCACTTGCAGCATTTACAGGAGAAGATGCCGACGAGGAAAATATCAGGCTTGCAGCAAGTTTTAAGTCGCTTCAACAGGTTGGAGATTACAACAGTGCATTTCTTAATCTTGATGCCGGTTCTGCAGATGCAGTATGTATGGATATAGGTGTTGCAAAGTATGAAGTTGAGTCGCGTGGTGATACATTTACAATTCTTAACGAGCATGTTTCAAGCGAGGAATATGGTGTTGGTTTTAAGAAGGGCAATACGCAGTTAAGAAATCAGGTTCAGGAAACACTTGAAGAGATGCTTGCTGATGGCTCATTTGATTCAATTGTTCAGAAATGGGGACTTGAGGAGTCTGCATGTCTTGGACAGCCGGGAACAGATTCTGTTATGAAAGCAGAGGATACTGTTAAAGAAAAAACCGGATTTTTAGACAATATGCTTGATATATTAAGACAGCTTTTATCAGGAATGCTTGCATCACTTGGAATATTTGTGCTTACACTTATATTCTCACTTCCGCTTGGACTTGTTATTACATTTATAAGACGTTCAAAGTTAAAAATACTTAACTGGGTAGCAAGAATATATATTTCAATTATGCGTGGCACACCGCTTATGTTACAGCTTCTTGTAGTATTTTTCGGACCGTATTATCTTTTCGGAATGTCACTTTCTAACAGTTACAGGTTTTACGCTGTAATTATAGGATTTTCACTTAATTATGCGGCATATTTTGCAGAGATTTATCGTTCGGGAATAGAAGCAGTTCCAAAAGGTCAGTATGAGGCAGCAGCAGTTCTTGGCTATTCAAGAACACAGACATTTGTACGAATTATTTTTCCGCAGATGGTAAAAATTGTGCTTCCACCGGTTACAAATGAAGTAATTACACTTGTAAAAGATACATCGCTTGCATTTGCACTTGCATACACAGAAATGTTTACACTTGCAAAACAGATTGCGGCAGCACAGACAAGCATTATGCCACTTTTTGTTGCAGGTCTTTTCTATTACATATTTAACTTTGTAGTTGCATATGGCATGGAGAAACTTGAAAACAAAATGAAGTATTAAGATTATTTAAGATGTGCATTGTGTAAATGCACAGGAAGGATGAGTATATGAAGCTGCTTGAAATGAAAAATGTGCAGAAAAGCTTTGGTGGGCTTGAAGTGCTTAAAGATATTTCGTTAGATGTTAATAAAGGTGAAGTGGTGGCGATAATCGGACCTTCAGGTTCAGGAAAATCAACATTTTTAAGATGTGCCACACTTCTTGAAACAATGGATAAAGGAACTCTTTGTTATGGTGGAAAATATGCCACAACAAACAAGCCTGATGAGAACACTTCTTATGTTGGCAAGAAAGATATGCTTGAAGTGAAAAGCCAGTTTGGTCTTGTGTTTCAGAATTTCAATCTTTTTCCGCATTATACAGTATTGAAAAATATTATTGATGCACCTGTACATGTTCAAGGAAAGTCAAAGGAAGAAACAGAAAAGACGGCAAGAGCACTTCTTAAAAAAGTAGGACTTGAGAGCAAAGAGGACAGTTATCCGAGCCAGTTATCAGGAGGTCAGCAGCAAAGAGTCGCGATTGCAAGGGCACTGGCAATGAATCCGCAGATTCTGTTTTTTGATGAGCCTACATCGGCACTTGACCCGGAAATAACAGCCGGAATTCTTAAAGTATTAAAAGACCTTGCTGCAGAGAAGATGACAATGGTTATAGTTACACACGAAATCGACTTTGCAAGAAAAGTTGCAGACAGGGTAATATTTATGGATGGTGGAGTTATTGTCGAGCAGGGTAGTGCCGAGGAAGTAATCGGTAATCCCAAGAATGAGAGAACAAAAGCATTTTTGTCACATCTTAATGTGTAAATTAAATAAGAATTGAAAAAGAATTGGACTGTTGTTGTGATTGTTTTAAATCAATCAAAGCAACAGTCCTGTTTTTATCAGTGATTTTTAATCATATATGAGACAGATTTTAAAATCTGTATAGTCATTGTAGGAACAAAAGCAAGAATTATAATTTGAAGCAGCTGCATCTTTGAAAGAGTTACAGCAGAAAACAGTGTTCCCAGAAACGGGATGGCTAATACCATGATGAGCAGGCATACACCGGCACAAAAGGCACTTACGCTGTAAATATTCGAGAAAAGTCCTGCTTTTGAAATTGGTTTGTCAGTGCGGCAGTTAAAACCATGAAAAAGTCTTGCAAGAGTGAGCGTTGCAAATGCCATAGTCATTGCAAGTGCAGGATTGGCTGCTGTTTGTGCGTCCTGTGCAAAAACGGAATTGTTGTATCCCAGATAATAAGCTGTCATTACTGCGATTGCAATAAGAAATCCCTGACCAATAATCCTGAAAAGGAATGATTTTGTGAGTATTCCCTGTGAAGGATCACGCGGTTTTTCATCAAGCAGTGAGTCGTCAACCGGTTCCATTCCAATTGCGATTGCCGGAAGCGAATCTGTGAGCAGATTAATGAACAGAAGCTGTACAGGAGCAAAAGGAACAGGAAGACCGGCAATTGATGTATACAGTACAGCGAGTATGGCTGCCATGTTTCCTGATAAAAGAAACAGTATTGCATTGCGGATATTGCGGTAAACACATCTGCCGTTTGTCACTGCTTTTATAATAGTTGCAAAATTATCATCAGCAAGAATCATGTCGGAAGCATCTTTGGAAACTTCCGTACCTGTAATTCCCATGGCAACACCTACATCAGCCTTTTTAAGTGCCGGTGCATCGTTTACACCATCGCCGGTCATTGAAACAATACGACCTTTGTTCTGCCATCTTTCAACAATACGAATTTTGTTTTCAGGTGATACACGGGCATAAACACTTATTTTTTCAAGCTTTGAATCAAGTTCTTCATCGCTCATTGAATCAAGCTCACTTCCTGTTACAGCAATGTCACCCTGTCTGAATATTCCGATAGCTTCGGCGATTGCAGTGGCAGTTATTTTATGGTCGCCGGTAATCATAACTGGCATTATTCCGGCACGGCGTGCATCTTTTACCGCTTGCACTGCCTCTGGACGCGGCGGGTCAATCATTGATATAAGACCGATAAAAATAAAGTCATTTTCATTCTCAAAATTAAGTGGCTCATGGCATTCTTTGTATGCAAAAGCAAGGACACGCTGGCCTTTTCTTGAAAAAACTTCATTTTGCTGTTTTATAGAATCTATATCGCTGCTATTTATTTTGCGGACGCCATCATTATCACGTATAAAACTGCAGCGGTCTAACAGTACATCCACTGCACCTTTTGTGAGAACAGTAGGAACATTGTGAATATAGTATTTGGTGCTCATCAGCTTTCTTACTGAGTCAAATGGCAGTTCTTCAATACGCTTCATGTGATTACGTATGTGATTTTCATTAAATGAGTTGTCAGTACCGTCAAAAGGTACTTTTTTTAACATTTCAAGGAGTGCCGATTCAGTAGGATCTCCAATACATTTGCCATCGGTTATGCATGAATCGTTTGTAAGTATTGCATCATAAAGAAGATACCGGTGAAGCGGCAGGGCAATGTCAAGCTGTTCAGGTGATATTTCTTCGGAGTTGATGTAGATATTCTGCACAGTCATTTTATTCTGTGTAAGTGTGCCTGTTTTATCGGAGCATATTACGGATACACAGCCAAGACTTTCAACAGCTTTTAATTGTTTAATAATTGCATTTTCTTTTGCCATTTTGCGTGTTCCCATAGCCTGGACGATTGTAACGATAGAACTTAATGCTTCAGGAATAGCAGCAACTGCAAGTGCAACAGCGAACATCATTGAATCGAGCATAGGCATTTTACGCACAAGACATAAGGCAAATACCAGTCCACATATAATCATAATCATTATGGCAAGTTTTTTGCTGAAATCATCAAGGCTGACCTGAAGAGGAGTTTTTCTTTCTTTAACTGAATTCATAAGACCTGCGATATTTCCGATTTCAGTATCCATTCCGGTTGATGTGACGATTACTTTGGCTCTGCCGTAAGTTACCAGGCTGCCGGAATAGACCATGTTTGTGCGGTCGGCCAGAGGCGTGTCATTACTGAGGATATCATTAAATTTGTCAACATTGGCAGATTCACCTGTGAGAGCACTTTCATTTACCTGCAGGGAAAAACTTTCTATGATACGGCAGTCGGCAACGATTAAGTCACCGGCTTCAAGCATTATAATATCGCCGGGAACTATGTCTTTTGAATGAATTTCAATTACGCTGCCGTCACGTATGACTTTTGCTGAAGGTGATGAGAGCTGTTTCAGGCTTTCAAGTGAACGCTGTGCTTTGACATGCTGGATTGTTCCTAAGACCGCATTCATTATGAGAACCAGAAATATTACAATTGTACTTTCAATATTACCTGAAAACATAGAAATAAGTGCTGCGATAAGCAGTATTACTATTAAAAGGTCACAAAACTGGCTGAAAAACACTTTTATAATGCTGTCGGGTTTCTGTTCGTCAAGTACATTTTCTCCTTTTTCAAGCAGGAGCTGTCTGGCATGATTACTGCTAAGTCCGTCCGGACCTGAGCCAAGTTCACTGATAATATCAGCAGATGCAAGAGACCAATAATTTTTTGTTTTCATAAAACTCCTTTCTTTGCGGCTATGGCTGCAAGTTACATTTTTATTACATATCAAAAAAGAGTATAAAAAAAGACTTTTATTGCACAAATACATAGATGTATACAATAGTTATACATCATATATACATATGCAATAAAAGTCTTGTCACCATAAGTGTGCCGACCGGCTGTAAGCAGCGGGATGACGAACGGCACAACATCTATATTAGTTAAGATGTGGACTACTCCCTGATATTGATAATAAAATAACAGTCATATTTAATTATATACGGTTCAAAAAATATTATTCAAGAACCATGTTTTGTAAAATATTATCATTGCAGAAGTAATGTGTCAAGAATAAAATTGTATATTTTTATTTGATATTTCCTTTAAGTTTCCGGTACTCGGTAGGTGAAACACCATTTTTTTGTTTAAATGCATCTCCATAATAATTACTGTTTTCAAATCCACATTCAAATGCAATTTCTGTAATATTTTTATTAGTCTCAAGCAGCATTTTTTCTGATTTTGTTATACGCAGATTATTGATGTATTCTTTAAAGCCTGTTCCGATTACGGTCTTAAATCTCTTTGAAAAATATGACGGATTCAGGTGAAAACGTTCTGCAATATCTGAGAGTGTGAGACGGCTCTGAAAATTCTCATTAATATAATTAACGGCAAGCTGCATTGTATTGCTTGAGTTATTAAAATCAATCGTGCGTCCGTCAAGCGGAATACTTCCACGCATGAGACGCAGTATAAATTCCTGAAAATAAACATTTAAAAATGCAGGGCTTATATAATCACGCTGTTTATGTTCATTTATTATATTAAGGATAAGCGAATCAAGAAAAGCCGTGTTTTCTGTGCTATTATGAAGAACTGTAAAGAGCCGGCTGTCAAGAGTTTCATTTCCGAACATGGAAATAACAGGCTGTATGTAGTTTGCGGAAAATTCTATGCATAATCTTTTATTTACTTCTGCAAGATATGCTGTTTTGTGAGGGATATCAGGAGGGATAACTGCAATATCGCCTTCGTTCATCAGATATGTCCTGTCCTGTATATAAAATGTGCATTGTCCGGATTGCAGATAAAAAATTTCATACCATGAATGGGAATGAAAGTTATACATTGCAAAATTAGCACTATGTGTCTGTTCTGATATTTCAAATCTGTTTGGTGAAGCCATAAGTCCTCCTTTTATTTTATAAATGTAAATGCGGCTGATGTGCTGAATTTGAAAAATTGCACAGAGTGATCTTAATTGTTTTGTTAAAAATGACTAAATTATACAACAGCTTTTTTTGTTGCTTTGTAATATATTATATTATAAACCTAAAAAAAACTGTAATCAATACTAACTTCCTCTAAAAATAGGTAGAACACTTGGTATAAGTGTGATAGCCTTGTCATTACAAAAGCTTTGTAAAAGCTATGTAAAAAAAGGGAAAGCGAGGGCTTTATTAATGAAATTTCGTTCATTAAAAAGAGTTATGGCTGTTGTTCTTACAGCATTGCTTGCTGTGACAGCAATGCCTTCAGGTCTGACAGGGCTTTTAAGTGTAAAAGCTGCAGAACCTGAGATTACAAAGACAACAACTACGTATGACTTCACTAAGTCAGGAAAGTGGAGTAATGTTGCAACTGTAGGAGCAGTTCTTCCGGATAATTATGGGATTATTTTAGGAAAGGCATCAGGCTCAGGAGTAAGTAATGATGGAACATTAAGATTCCGTAACGGAAATGTATTATATTTTCCGATTAAGGATGATACAACAAAGGCCACTGTTACAATGACTTGTAATGGTGATAAGCCGGACAGACTTGTAATTTTTGGTGATAATAATAAAGATACTACATATAATGTTGCAATGTCATCAAAGGGTACAACCGTTACAGTTGACGATATTGACGATTATATCAGAACAGTTGAAGGAAAGAAATATCTTGCATTAGTTTCTAATGGTGATATTAAAGCAAAGACTATTACAATTGATGAATATAATCCGATTAATTCTGTCACAGTAAGCGGTACAGTTGAAAATGCTGTACAAAGAGGAGTTAAGAGCATTAAGTTCAAGAATCTTGATAATGATAAAGCAGAAGTTGTTATTGCTGATATTGATGCTTCAGGAAAGTATACAGCAGTATTAAAGAGAATAGCCGGTAATACTAATTATATTGCAGTTATTACAAAGGCAGGCTCTAAAGTTGATGATACAAATGATGCTAATAAATTTACCCTTACAGGTAATTCAGCGACAGCAGAAGTTAATTTTAAAGCTGTTGAAGCACCGGTAGCCACAGTAGCAGGTACATTTACAGGAGTGCCTGATGCTGCATTAAAAGGTAATGTTGCTGTAGAATTAGTACCTGATGATACATCACTTGATACAGTAACATTATCACTTACAAAGACAGCTGATGGCAATTATACATATGCACAGGAATATATTGTTCCTGATAAGGATTATGCAGTTGTAATTAAAAATGCAGATGATTATGAAGTAACAGAAAAAATTAATAAGGCAGAAGGCAAATATTCAGATGTTGCAATTAATGCATCAAAGAAGCCGGTTGTTGATGTTAAAGGTTCATTTGTTACTTCTGATAAGAAGAATGCTAATGTAACAAAGATAACATTTAAGAATATGGATACTCCTGATTACACATATACTTTTGATGTTTCAGGAAAATCATATAGTGTAAAGCTTCGTGCAGGTGAATATGAGACATCTGTTGAATGTGAAGGATATACAGCATATGATCATGTAAGTGTTGGTAATACAGCAGTGTCTAATGACGTATATCTTAATGCACCTGAAGATACATCAGCAGTTGCTTATGAAGCAGAAGTTAAGGTAGGTGCAGGTCAGAAGTTTGAAAAGATTGCAGATGCAGTTAAGTATATTGCAAGAATGGAAAGAAGTAAGGATGAGAGAGTAACAGTTGTCCTTACTGATGATTTATACAGAGAGCAGGTAATAGTAGATACTCCTAATATAACAATTAAGAGTGCAAAAGAGAGTGGTTCAACAATCACATGGTATTATGGCGTTGGATTCTCTTATTATAGTGCAAAGAAAACAACTGATGGAAAAAATGGTTCATATTATGATGAAGCATGGGCAGTTGATAAATATTATAAGACAGCAGTTGAGCAGAATCCGGGACATTGGGGTTCAACGGTAAATCTTTTTGCAAATGCAAAGGGATTCAAAGCTGAGAATATTACATTTGAAAATTCTCTTAACAGATATCTCACACAGGAAGAACTTGCAGATGGTGCAGATAAGAATGTAACTCCTGCATGTACGGCCAGAACAACAGAAAATATTGATGTTCGTTCTAAAGCAGCTAAAGAGAGAGCGGCAGTTATCTATATCCAGGCTGATGATACAGAATATAAGGATTGTAAGTTCCTTAGCAGTCAGGATACAGTTTATACAGGTGATGCACAGGAAGTTTCATATTTTAAAAACTGTGTAATTGAGGGAACTACTGATTATATCTGTGGTGACGGTAATCCTGTATTTGACGAATGTACATTAAGCATGTACAGCTACAGCGATAAGGAAGCAGTAGCAAGTTACATTGTTGCTTCTAAGGCAAAGGGTAAGCATGGATATATATTTAACAATTGTAAGATTGTTACAACATCATCAACCGGTCTCAAAGCTACGTCAAAGAATATTCTTGCACGTGCATGGGGAGCAGGAACAGTTACATGGCTTAACACAGAAGTTGAGTCTGCAAATATGATTGATCCTGTTGCTTACAAAGATATGAATGCAAAAGTAAAAGATGCTCATTATTATGAATATAATACACATACACCTGATGGAACAGCAGTTGATACATCAGCAAGAGCAGAAGGCGTTACAATTCTTACAGCAGAAGACGCTGCAAAAATTGATATTAAGGCATTACATACAGCAGGTGAGTGGATAGTAGACAAGGAAGCAACAGCAGAAGAAGCAGGAAGCAAGCACAAAGAATGTACAGTCTGCGGACATGTAATGGAAGAAGCTGTTATTGATAAGCTTACACCTCCAACACTAGACCCAGAACCAACACCTGGCAACACAGATAATAATCAGCCAGCAGCACCTGAAGCAGAAAAACCAGCTGCAGAAGGTTCATCACCAAATACAGGTGATATGGGTATGATGGCAGTTGTAATGATGATGTCATTAATGGCAGCAGCAATGCTTGGTGCAGCGTATGTATTATTTGCACAGGCTCGTTCAAGAAAGAGAAGTTAAATTCTTGAAATTGAAAATACGTATTGTGGGTTTGTTTAGAACGTGAAAATTAAAAATGATGCACATGCTTAGGGGTAAAGCGTGTGCATCATTTTTTGTTGTGTTCGGGAAGCATTTTTAATATAGAAATAACAAAAAGAAATAGATAATTTGCAAAAGATTTTTGTAAAAGGATAAAAAAACTGTACTTTAGAGGTTTGGAATAAAAAAATGAGTGGTCTGATATCAGATTATATAGTACAATCTATGCACAATATTTCTTGAAATAATAGTCATACGCATGAAAGTTGTGCATCATGTACAATTGAGTGCGTTATTGCATTTTTTTGGGGAATGTATAAAAAAGGAGGAAAGAGTTATGAAGTTCAAAAAAGGCAAGAAAGTATTGTCTTTAGTTCTTGCAGCACTCATGGTGCTTTCTGTTATGCCTACAAGCATGCTCATTCAGAAAGCAAACGCCGCAACAGCTTTTGAGGGCGGCAAAGAAGTGGCTGACGGAACATGGAAGGGCTGGACATGGTCTGTTTTTGGTAACAGTACAGCCGTTGCAAATAATACAATTAAAGAGAATTCAGATGGCAGTGTTACACTTGAATCATCAGGAAAAAAGGGTAAGATAGCATCTAAGAATGAAGGAATTGATTTCCTTTATTACAAAATTGAAAATGGCAAAGATTTTACTATCACAACAAAGATGACAGTAGATTCATTTGCTGTTACAAATCAGCAGGCTATGGGTCTTATGGCAAGAGCAGCTGTTGGCGAGCATGAAAATTCAAAAGATGTTGACCCATTAAACAGTGCTTTTATAGGTGAAGTTACTAAGACAGATGTATTTGCAGCAAGTTATCGTATAGCAAATGATACATTTAGTGCATTTGGTAAGGCTACAGAAACACAGCCTACAGTTGAAACCGGCAAGACATATGACCTTGCAATCCAGAAAATCGGTGACAGCTTAATCCTTTCAAAGGATGGAGTTGTATACAAAGAAGGAAAAGCTTCTGAGATATTCACAGGCGACGCAATGTATGTTGGTGTATTTACATCAAGATTGGCTAAGGCAACATTTAAGGATACAACACTTACAGTTACAGATACTAATTCAGATGTAGTTGTAAAAGATGTTACTAAGCCTTCAAAACAGGAGTATATCCAGGGAAATACATACAATGATATTGACCTTGCAGGATTTTCGGCAAATGTAACACTCGGTGGTGTTGAAAAGACAATCACAGCAAAAGACTGCCGTATAGAAGTACCTGATTTTTCAGAGATAACAGATAGCGGTAAGATTGTGCTTGATTACTTTGGTACAAAGATTGAAATTCCTGTAAAAGTAATAAAAGAAGTAGTTACAGATATTAAAGTTGATTACAATCCAATCAAGACAGATTATCTCTTAGATGAGAGTATTGACCTTACAGGTCTTGAAGGAAATGTTGTATATAACAGTGGTGTGACTAAGAAATTACAGGATCTGATTGCCGCAGGTGATGCAGATACAACTGTTTCTTATGATTTTTCTAAGGCAGGCAAGACACAGGTAACAATCGCACATACACACGGAGATGTTACAAAAGAATATAAATTTGATGTAAATGTTTCTGATGCAAAGGTTACTAAGATTGAACTTGCTGGTCCAAACAGAACAACATTTTATAAAGATGTTGTTTATGATGTTGATGCTTACAGAGACGGTGTTTTGGTAACAGCAGAATATTCTGACGGTTCATCAAAAGTATTGTCAGCAGGATTTGCTGTTGAGGCAAAGGGTGATGCTCTTGATACAACAAAGACAGGTAAGTATACATATGTAGTTACATATGGTGGAAAGACAGCCGAGTATACGCTTGAAGTTATAGAGAGAACAGTTCAGTCACTTGAAGTTACAAAGATTCCTGATAAGACAACATATTTAAAGGGTGAGGATTTCTCAGCTGACGGTCTTCAGGTATATGCTGTATATGACAGCGAAGAAAAAGTTAAAGTTGAATCACCTAAGGTAGATTCATCAGCATTTAACAAAGACGAAGCAGGCGAATATAAGATTGTTGTAAGTGCTGAAGTTGATGGCAAAGCACTTTCTACAGAATTTACAGCAGCTGTAAGAGATAAGATTGATTACAAATATAATGACCTTGAGTGGAATGCAGTAACATTCGGACAGTCTACAGCAAATGCAGAAAAAGCAACTGTAACGGACAATGAAGATGGTTCAAAGACAATTACTGTAGAAGCTAAAGAGGGCGTAGGTAAGTGTACCGATGATGGACAGGATGGTATATCATATTATTATACAGTACTTGACCCTACAAAAGATAATTTTGAAATTAAAGCAAAGATAAAAGTTGATTACTTTATAACAAAGAAATCAACTGATAATCAGGAAGGTTTCGGTATTATGGTAAGAGATTCTATCGGACCTGACGGAGATTCATCAATTTACTGTTCTAATGCAATGTCAGTCGGCGGATATTATGGTGCGTTTAATGTATTCGGAAGATACGGCGTTGCTTCAGCAGACGATGCAAGCGGAAAAGTAAATTATACACTTGTAAATAAGGGTAAATCTGAGAAAGTAACAGAAGCTGCTCCTAAGACATTTACACTTACACTTAAAAAAGATAATACAGGCGTATATGCTACAATGTTAGATGAAGCCGGAAATGCAGTAAACAAAATTGACGGAAGTAAGACATGGTATCTTCCTGCTGACACATTTGAAAAGATTGAAGGCAATAAGATGTACTTAGGTTTTATGGCATCCCGTGGAGCTAAGATTGAAGTAAATTCAAATGATATTGATGTTAAGATTACATCAAGAGAGGCTGATGCACCACAGACATTTGCACCTGTAAATGCAACAAAACCTACTGTAACACAGGCTTCATTAAGAGAGACAGCAGATGAAGATTATGAATACAAAGTGACAGTTAATACAAAGGGTCTTCTTACTGTAAAGCAGGATGGAAAGACACTTGCAAGCCAGCAGGTAGTTGAAGCTGGTACATATTCATATCCTACAAAACTTACAGTAGGCAATAACAAGTTCCAGATTCAGTTTGAGCCTGATGCAACACAGAATATTAATCCTAAGGATACTATTACACAGAACAATACAGTAGTAAGAAAAATATATGCAGCAGTAGAAACACCGCTTTATGTCTCTGCTGACGGCAGCAAGTCAGGTAATGGTACAGTCGAGAATCCACTTGATATTCAGACAGCTCTTACATTCTGTCAGGCAGGTCAGGCTATATATGTAAAGGGTGGCACATATAACCTTTCATCATCTGTAGCTATTAATAAATATAACAATGGTACATCTAAAGATATGAAGATGCTTGTGGCTGACCCTGATAATACAGAAGATGTAGTATTTGATTTTGCAGGTAATGATGGTAAAGCTACAGGAAATACATTTGATGTTTCTGGTGATTACTGGTATGTTGAGGGAATTAAATTCCTTAACGGCGGCGGCGTAAGAGTCGGTGGTAATCATAATATATTAAAGAACTGTGATTTTGCAGGACATACTAATTCAGGTCTTTCAATTTCAAGAACTGATGGTGCTACAGAACAGAAAGACTGGCCTTCATACAACCAGATTATAAGCTGTAATGCTTACAACAACAGAGATAAGTCAGACAATAATGCCGATGGATTTGCTGCAAAGCTTACATGTGGTGTTGGTAACGTATTTAAGTACTGCGTAGCTGCATATAACGCAGATGATGGTTGGGATTTATTCTCAAAGAGCGGTACTGGTGCAATCGGTGAAGTAGAAATCTATGATTCAGTATGTTATGCTAATGGTTATGTAATTGAAGATGGCAAGCTCGTTAAGACAAAGGGTGACGGTAACGGCTTCAAGATGGGTGGCAGCGGTATCGCCGTAAATCATAAGATTTACAACAGCTACTCATTTGGTAATGCAGCTAACGGTTTCACAAACAACAGTGACCCAATGGGCGAGTACATTAACTGTACAGGTTACAACAACGGAGGTTCAAACCTTGAACTTCACACATATACAGGTGCAACTGCACAGTTTGTAGTTGAAAACTTCAAGTCATTTGCAGATAACTCATGGGAAAATGAGGAAACACTTGCAGCTCTTACATCAACAGAAAAAGATGCAGAAGCTGATATTATGAATATGATTAAATCATCAAGCAATTTCTTATATGACAAAGAAACAGGTAAATCTGTTAATGCTGATGGTGTTGAACTTACAGCAGCTAACTTTGTAAGTCTTGCTGAATTCAAGGATTATCTCCTTGGTGGAATTGAAGCAGTTCAGAGAAATGAAGATGGTTCAATCAACTTAGGCAACTTCCTTAAATATACAAATGCTGCTGATAACGGAACAGATATACCGGCAGGAAGTGACACATCAATTACAACACCTGATACAGGTGACAGAGTAATGAAAGTTCTTGTTCCTTTAATTATCGTTATGGTAATTGCCGTTGCAGGTATCGTATATGTTGCAGTTTCTTCAAAGAAGAAAAAAGAAGATAAGTAAAATAATACAAAAATGTATTTTGTAATTATTTGAAATGTGAAAAACACCGTATCACAAGTATGTGGTACGGTGTTTTTCGATTTAACCGGTTATTATTATGATTAATTACGGTTATTGTTACTGTTATTAAGGTCTCTGACCGAGTCCGCCTTCAAGCGTGATAGTTTCGCCTGACATATATTTGAAATCAGGTGAACCAAGATGTACGCATACGCGTCCGATGTCCTGTTCAGGATCACCGAAACGACCGGCAGGAACAGCTTTTAAGTTCTTTTCGTAAGCCTCAGGATAAGCTGCTTTAAAATTTTCAAGCTGTGCCGTGAAAGCGAGAGGGCATACGATATTAACATTAATTCCGTCTTTACCCCATTCCGTAGCGGCAACTCTTGAAAGTCCTCTGATACCTTCTTTTGCGGCAGCGTATGAAGCCTGTCCGGCATTGCCGAAAAGTCCGGCACCTGATGCAAAATTGATTACAGACCCCTTCGTTTCTTTAAGATAAGGATAGCACTCACGCATATAAAGAAATGCGGCATATAATCCCGAATACATAGCCAGATTAAACTGTTCAAGCGTATGTTCTGCAAGAGGCACACCTGATGCGGAAGCCTGAGCATTATTAATAAGAACATCAATTCTTCCGAATTCTTTGACTGCTTTTGCAACAACATTTTTTACTGATTGTTCTGATTCCTGATTTGAGTTGACATCTGCCTGAACAGCAAGGACATTAACACCATAGAGTTTTTCAAGCTCTTCCTTTGCGTCGATAAGTTTTTGTTCGTTACGTCCTGTAAGAACAAGATTTGCACCTTCTTTGGCATATGCTGTAGCGATGCCATATCCGATTGATTTTGCTTTTCCGCCACCTGTAATGATGGCTGTTTTACCAGTAAATATTCCCATATTCTTCTCCAATCTGAATTTAATAATGTGGGGCGGCTACGCACTGTGAAAATCCCACATGATTTGATTTTATAAATAAATATTTAACTTGTCAAATATAATTGGACAAAATTTTGTAAAAGATGTGAAAAATTTTCTCATAATAATGAAAAATTAAATAAAATTGTTAGAAAAATAACAAATGTAATAGTTTTTACAAAAAAAGAACAAATCACTGCCTGTAAAAGCAGGATTTGTTCTTTTTAAACAAGATTTTATTTTAAGTGTTTTTCAACGTAATCTTTAATTGCCAGATTGTCAGCAGGCATCTGGCAGCCTACGATATACATGCCTTCATTGTCTGATGAACGAATGATTTTACCTTCAAGAACTGAGTTGCCAGGAAGGTCGAAGTTTTCAATCTGTACAGAGATTTCAGAACCCTTGCTGTCTGCAAAGAATGAATTATCAGAAAGGAAAGCAAATCCGTTAGCACTGATGTTGTCAAGCTTTCCGGAGTAAGTCTTACCGGTCTTTTTAACTGTAATAGTACATCTGTTAGATATATCAAGACGAGGATATTTACGTCTGTTTACAATACTAGGACGTGTAGTTATTATTATTGTTAATATATTAGTTGAATTGCTGCCGGCAGTTAATCCTGATGTAGGATTAATTGTAGCTTTATCCCAGCAGTAAAGAACATTACCAACAGTTACCTGTATTTTACAAGGTGTATTTTTTGCTACATTAATTGAATTATCAAGGCGTACTTTTATGTTGCTACTGTTCTGTTCAAGAAGTTCGCCGTGATATTCATTGATGTTACCATTTTCGGAATCAATGTGTAGGCTCAGTTTCATGCCGGGCTTGATATCGTCAATTCCCATGAATCCGCCAATGCCAAGTTCACACATAAGTCCCTGGATTATTTCTTCAATGTTATCGATATTTGAAGCACTTTCTTCGTATTTACTTACCATTCGCTTGCTTGTTTCATCAGATTCATTGATGAAGCCTGTCATTGTATCGACAATGTTATATACTTTTTCCATGTTATCGACAAGCTGATGATTTGAAGATTCAACTTCTTTCATAGCTGTGTTGATTACAGAGATATGTTCACCAAGTTTGCCTGAATCTTCGTTGATTTTATTAACATTCTGACCGGTAAGAGTGACTTTTTCAAGAGTAACCTGTATAAGTTTAATTGTCTGTTCTATTGAAGTCATCATCTTGTCAGATATTTCTGAGAGACGTGTAAGTGCGTCCTGTATCTGCCCTGAAGATGACTTGGTTTCTGTACTGAGAGTACGAATCTGTTCAGCGACGACGGCAAATCCTTTGCCGGCTTCACCTGCTCTCGCGGCTTCTATTGAAGCGTTGAGAGCAAGAAGGTTGGTCTGGCTTGAAATATTATCGATAGTGCTTGTTTCTTCTTTAACTGTCTCAAATTCATTCTTAAATTCAGTGAGAATATTTTCAACATCGTTTGATAATTCTGACATTGTTTTTGATGTCTTTACAAGACTCTCAAGGTCGGTTGAACTTGTCTGGGCATGGGAACCTGATTCAGCTGTAAGAGATACCATCTCATTGATGAGTCCCGCAACATTTTCAACCTGGGAATTAATGTCAGTAGTCATATCAAGTGAAGATGAGGCGTGGTTCTGGAGCTGTTTGTTGTTGTCGGTAAGTTCGTTGAGACCATCAAGTACGAGATCTGAACCATGTTTATTTTCTGAAGCAAGTTCGCGTACAACAGTGATGCCGTCCATGATAGTGTTACTTGCTGTTTTTACTTTTTCTACAGTTGTTACAACCCGCTGTAAATCAGCTTTAATGCTGTCTGTCAATGCACCATCCGATTCGTTGAGATGTTTGATTGACATTACATAACATATATAACACAAAACAATACATGATACTTGAAGCTGGTAGTTTTTTATGTCTGAAGCACTTGTGCATCCAAGTAACATGGCTCTGTAGACTGCACTGAATATTATGCTGGCTGTATTGGCTATTCCACAGTAAACCATGAATTTACGCTGCTTGTATAAAACAAGAAGGCTTGTAACAGGAAGTATGTAAGTAAAAGCGATTGGTGATTCAGTAGTACATAATAAAAATGTATAAAAAATGCCATATCCGATTACCAGATTATACTTATATGCATCTGTATCTTTACCTTTTATGCGAAGAAGAATTTCGCCAATAAAGAAAGGTATCCAGCACAAAATAACAAAAATAATATAATTATTTACCGGATAAAGACCGGAAGATACATCGGAACCATAGTTAGCAGTGAGGAGAAGGGCGAATACGAGCCATATTCTCTGGGCTTTTATATTGGCCTTCGCTTTAAATAATTTTTCATCATAATCCATATAAAATACTCCTATTAGATAAAATAAATTCATAAATCATATGCACTATAATTATAAGGGTTCTAACTAATATTTTCAACAAATTTGTATAAAATGTTGAAAAATGTCGAACTATATGTTGCAAATAAATTGTTTACATTAAAATATACATATGATATAATACTTATAGAATTAGATTACAAGTTTAACTTACAAGATGACAGGGTGAAGTTTAATGAAATTACTATCAGAAGCGTTTGATACAGTAAAACGCGTATATGCCTATGAGAAGTCCGTAAAGGCTGATACGGCAACACTTCAGAAGATTATGGCAGTATTTGCAATTGTCATGATTCTTATTGATGTCGAGAATATAAGACTCGGCAAGTATATTATAGGTGCAGCTACATTTTTTGTGGCAGCTGTGTCGCTGGTGGCAGTATGGGCATTAGATTATTTTAAGAATGTATACAGAGTATGCAGGATTGCGGCAGTTATTCTGCTGGTTCTTGCTGTGCCAATTATATTCATGGGAGCCAATGATGGATTTTCTTTATTATGGTATCTTTTGCTTCCTGTTATTACACTTATTTTACTGGGAATGAAGTTTGGTGTTCCTGTGTGTGTTATATATGGACTATATATTACAATTTCGTTCTGGACGCCGCTTGGCAATATATTTAATTATGATTATGGCAGGGATTACCGTTTTTTCTATCCTGTTTTTTACTGGGGATTCTGTCTGGTTGTAATTACCGTGGATATATTCTACAAGAATTATCAGATGAGACAGGCTGATGACGAGCATGAGCTTGAAAAAGAAGTTCAGTCAGCTGTAGCGGGAACGAAAGTCCTGATGATTAATTCTGTTACGGCAATCAGCCGTATGCTTGATGAAAAGGATGGGTATACACAGCAGCATTCAAAGAGGGTGGCACAGTATTCGGAACTTATTGCACAAAATATGAAGAGCAGGACTTATACAAAAGAAGAGATTGATATTATATACAGGAGTGCTCTTCTTCATGATATAGGAAAGATAGCGGTTCCTGATGCAGTGCTTAACAAGCCTTCAAGGTTGACAGATGGAGAGTACGAGCTTATGAAGAAACATACGATATGGGGTAAAGAGATTTTGGCAGGACTTGAATTTCTTCCACAGGCTGATATGGGAGCAGCTTATCATCATGAGAGATTTGATGGAAAAGGATATCCGTATGGAATTAAAGGTGATAAGATTCCGGATATTGTAAGGATAATCAGTGCTGCGGATTCATTAGATGCTATGAGTTCCAACAGATGTTACAGAAGACATTGCGATAAAGATTATATAATCAGTGAGTTTGAAAAAGGGGCAGGTACACAGTTTGATGCAGATGTTGCACAGGTTGTTGTCGGATTGATAAAGGAAGGCAGGATAATATTGTAATATATGGGAGATACCAAAGCAAAATTTACAGACACACGTACAGGTTTTATTGATATATTAATGTGCCGGTATGAGGATGAACATCTTGCATTATGGATGAAGATAGTATTCTGTTTTATATGGATTATAAGTATTCCTAATGGGCTGATATATGGAGTGGACACGGATTATATTATGGCATTATTTTCTATTATTTTAATGCTTTTATTAAATATTGCAGTCTCACGTAAGAATTACCGGACATGGGTTGATGTTGCTGCTTTTATTATAATTGCCATCCCGGTATTCTTTGTATATTACCATGCGTGTATCGGATATTTCAGCGTATTTTTTCCACTGTTTTTTTCATCGGTGGCGGTATTTATACTTGGAATACGTAATAGTTTTTTTATCAATATAATATGTTCGGTAATCATTCTTATATGTTCAAGGACATATGGGAAGATGTCAATAAGACATATATATGGTGATAATGTTACATTGAGGTTTCCATATATTTATGTGTGTATTATATTGATTTCATATTGTCTTATGTATGCTATTCAGAAGTACTGGGTTGATAAAAGAAGAAGAAAGCAGATTCTGCAAATCCGTATAGAAGAAGAAAATAAACATCTTCATGCAATGTCTATGAGAATTATGGATACTATGACTAATGCTCTTGATGCAAAGATTTCGGGAGAAAAGGAACATTGTGTGAGGGTTGCCGGGTATTGCAGGCAGATTGCACAGATGAAGAAGCTTGATGAAAAGATGTGCGAATATGCATATAGTGCAGGATTGCTGCATGAGATAGGCATGGTGGGAATACCGGACAGACTGATACGTAAAGACAGCCTTACGGATGATGAATATACAGTATATCAGACATATGTTACAAAAGGATATGAGATTTTAAGTACGCTTCAGGTTGAAGATACAATTAATGTTGCACAGGCGGTAAAGTATCACCGTGAATGTTTTGATGGAACCGGCTTTGTGGAAGGACTTAAAGGTAATGAAATACCGGTGCTTGCAAGAATCCTGTCGGTGGCAGATTATGCAGACAGGCATGTTATGAGGGGTGAAACACCGGAAAAGATTATTAGTGATATAAAGTACATGGAGGGAACAAGATTTGAGCCTGGTATATCATTATATATTAGTAAAGTGTTAATGGAATAGATGCTATTCATGAAGCGGCGATTTTATTGAAAATTGATTTTTCTTAAATGAAATCAGACCATCGTCACGCATTTTACTAAGTTCTTTGGAGAGTGCAGTGCGGTCAACATTAAGATAATCGGCGAGCTGTTGGCGGTCATAATGTATTGTAAAATCAGATCTGCCGACTCTTCTTGATTCATTTGATAAAAAAATGAGCAGGCGGCTTCTGACTGTTTTGGGAGATGTACAAAAAATGCGGTTTGATAAAATAAGGTTTTTGTGCATGGAAATGGTGAGCATATTACCTGTGATTTTTTGTGAGAGTGTTTTTGCAATGTTGTTGTTATCTGATTGTGTAAACAGTCTGCTGATATTAAGGAAAAGAATCTCGGTATTGCTGGCAGAGATAACTTCGACCTGAAGTGGTTCACGACAGAAGCAGTAAGTTTCTGCAAAAACGTGACCACAAGCAATATTGCTGAGAATGGATTTATTTCCCCACAGGTCAATACTCTCAATTGTTACAATTCCTGAGATAACTATTCCTATTTCATCTATAAGTTCATCCATATGAAAAATTATGTTATTTTTTGCATATGATGATAATTTTAACATATTATGTTCTCTAAGATAATTCCATTCGTTTTCATTGATATTTGCAAACAGAGGCAATGATGGTATTTGCATAAAAACTCCTTTTATTTTTCAAATGTGGTTATAACAACGTAATTATTATAGCCATTATAGTATGCTTAATTCACAAAAACAAGAAAGAAGGAAATATATCATGATTAGAAAAATTATTCATATTGATGAAGATAAATGTAACGGATGTGGTGCATGTGTCAATGCATGTCATGAAGGTGCGATAGGTCTTGTCGATGGCAAGGCAAAACTTTTACGGGATGATTACTGTGACGGACTAGGAGATTGTCTGCCTGAATGTCCGACAGGAGCTATAACATTTGTGCAAAGAGAAGCGGCTGCATATGATGAGCAGGCAGTTATTGCCAATAAAGCACAAAAAGAAAAAGAGCAGAAAGAAGTATCTGATAACTGTGAAAATGCATGTTGTAGTTCAGGCATATCACAGTCGCAGCTTGGACAGTGGCCTTGTCAGATAAAGCTCGTTCCTGTTCGTGCGCCATATTTTAATAATGCAAATCTTCTGATTGCAGCTGATTGCACGGCTTATGCTTATGCTAATATGCACAGCGATTTTATGAGTGGAAGGATTACTCTTATAGGCTGTCCTAAGCTTGATGCAGTTGATTATAGTGAAAAACTGACAGAGATTATTGCAAATAACAATATTGCAAGTGTGACAGTTGTGAGAATGGAAGTTCCATGCTGTGGCGGACTTGAATATGCAGCAAAAATGGCTTTAAAAAACAGTGGAAAATTTATTCCATGGCAGGTTGTGACTATTTCAACAGATGGAAAAATTCTTGAATGATTTATGAATTCAAAAATGACTTTTGAAAAACATCTTGCAAAAAGAGTGCTTTTGTTTTACATAATCCAATATATGTGTTAATATAATGAATATATTTGTGTGAGAGAATATTGGAGGTTTTTAATTTTATTGTACATGGAAATTAAATAAACGGGGTATTTTACCGGAGAAACAGGAGGATAATGTATGCAGGAGTACGACGAGTCCTTTTTCAGGGCTAAAGCAAACAAGAGAGCCAGATTGACATGGCTTATTTTATTAGTGATTATAACAGTTTATTATGGTGTGAAGATTCCGTCAGGTGATGTGGAACTTAGCAGGTTTCTTGCATTTACAATAACAGGATGGCTGCTTTATATAAGCGGTGCGGTATATCTGATTATAAGAGGTAATGACAGCAATAAGTATAAGTGGTTCCTGGGAGTAGGATATCTGTTGTTTTATGCCGTTATAACATGGACTTCTCTTAGTCAGATAACATTTGTGTTCGTAATGCCTTTGATTTCAATGATGATTCTTTACAAAGATCCGAAGTATATAAAGTCTATGATGTGGATGACTTTGTTTGTTCTTATATCTAGCAATATGTATAACGGTTTTGCAAAAGGCATGATGGATTTTGTGTCAAGTGCGGAGTGTGCATTGCAGTTTGCGATGATTCTGTGCTGCTTTTTCTGTACTGACAGTTCTATTAAGCATCTTATTGAATCGGATGGTGCACTTACGGCTTCGATTAAGGCAAATCTTGCAAGAGTTGTAAAGACGGTTGAACAGGTTAAGGATGCAAGCAATTCCATAGTTGACGGTGTTACTGTCGTAAGAGAACTTGCGGATGAGAATAAAGAAGGTGCAGATAATGTTGTAAAAGATATGAAGACACTTGCCTCAAATAATGAAATTCTTAATGATAAGACAATTTCATCAGTGGAGATGACTAAGGTTATTGACACACAGGTTAAGGATGTTGCTGACCTTATGAATGAAGTTGTCACACTTATCGGGGCTTCTGTTGAGCATGCTAATACAAGTGAGAATGAATTAAAAGAAGTTGTTGAAGTAACCAATAAAATGGCGGTTCTCTCAAAAGATGTTGAAAAAATACTTAAAGATTTCAAGGCGGATTTCAACAGTGTAAAAGAAGAGACAGGTACTATTGAAAGCATTTCAAGCCAGACAAACCTTCTTGCACTCAATGCCTCAATTGAGGCAGCAAGAGCAGGTGAAGCCGGAAAGGGTTTTGCTGTTGTAGCTGATGAGATAAGAAATCTGAGCAGTGGAACAAAAGAGTCATCTAACAGTATTATGGAAGCACTTTCGCATCTTGAAGAAACATCAGAGAAGATGATGGAGTCAATAACAGAAACTGTAAAGTTAATACAGCTTAATATTGATAAGATGGCATATGTAAATAAGAGTGTGACAGATATTACCAACGACGCATCTACGCTTGGTGAAAATATTAAGATTGTTGACAGTGCTGTCAAAGAAGTAGAATCCTCTAATAAAACGCTTACTGAAAATATGAATCATGTTGGCGAAGTTATGCATATTATGACACAGAGTATTAATGAGGCTGAACAGACAACAAAAACAATGCTCAGCAAATATGAATTAAGTGCTAAAAGTGCATTGGATATTGAAAGTGTTGTCGGCGAACTTATGGAGGAACTTGGTGTTGGCGGATTTATGGGTGTTCAGGATGTAAAGAGCGGCATGAAGATTTCGCTTGTTTTGAATACAGACATAAGCGGAAGAAAAGAATATACCGGTGAAGTTGTTGAATGTAAGAACAATGATATATTTGTAACGCTTGATAAAGATGTCCGGATAGTTCAGGACGACGTTGGAAAGCCTCAGCTTTGCAGACTCCAGATTGTTGTTGAAAATGTATTATACTGTTGGAAAGACATTGCGGTATGCAATTCAAAGCCGGCAGAAAAGGGTCAGTACAGGCTTAATATCCAGACAAATCCTGAGGTATATAACAGAAGAAAATATCCAAGAATGCCATTTGATAACAAATGTGTTATAAGAATTGACGGAAGAGCAGACTCATACAATGGACATATGGTTAATATAAGTGCAAATGGATTTGCATTTGTAGTTAATGATAATATATTTGAGAGCATGAAAAATAAAAACATCACAGCAGAAGTGGAAGATTTTGCAGTTATAGGTGATAAGCCGCTTGAAGGCTGCGTAATCAGATGTTCAAACAATGATGGTGAGTATATTGTCGGATGCCGTATGCCTGAGGACAGCGAGGCAATTAAGGAATATGTAAGTAAAAATTATAGCGTATAAAGGCAGCTATAGAGGTTTGAAAGTGAAGATTAAATCTGTGGCACTTCTTGGTGCATGATCTGGATGCAAAACGCTATTCAAAATAATGTATTAACTGAAATTGAATAATTTTTCGGTTTTTTCCACATACTAACTCCAGAACTAATATATAGCAAAAAAAGAGTGATTATACATTCTTGTTTAAATATTGGATTGGAGGATTATATGAAAGCAACAGGAATTGTTCGCCGTATAGATGAGCTTGGAAGAATTGTCATACCGAAAGAGATAAGAAGGACATTGAGAATCAGGGAAACAGATCCTATGGAGATATTTACGGATAAAGAGGGCGAGATTGTTCTCAAAAAATATTCTCCGCTCGGTGAACTTGCGGAATGTGCAAAGGAATATTCGGAGTCGCTGGCAAGAACGACCGGCAACGTTGTGTGTATATCTGACAGAGAGCAGATAATAGCGATGTCCGGTACAGTAAAAAAAGAACTTGTAGAAAAACCGGTAAGTGACAAGCTTGAGCAGATAATGCATGACAGGGAAAATTTCATGTCTGACGACAATAAAAGAAATCATATCAATATTTCAGATGAAATTGAAAATGAATATAATTCGCAGATTATAAGTCCGATAATCTGTCATGGAGATGTTCTCGGTGCAGTTATTATGCTTTCAAAAGATGGAAAAAAGCAATTTGGTGAGCAGGAAAAACAGATGGTAATGGTAGCATCAGATTTTCTTGGACATCATATGGAATCATAGATTTCCGGAAATTTAAGATAAAAAATGAAGAAGCTGTGTAGTATGTCGGTTGTGGAATACACGACGTACCGCATGGCTTTTTTTGACCAATGTCTTGCGGCACAAATTTTTGTGATGTATAATTTGAAACATATTAAGATTATTAAGAAAGAATAGAATATTTGAAATGGAGAATGTATGAAAAGAGTATTGAAAATATTTGTGCATGATTTAGTTGGCTTATCCAGGAATATATTTGCACTTATTATAGCGGTTGGTTTGTGCATAATTCCATCACTTTATGCATGGTTTAATATATATTCAAACTGGGATCCGTATGCCAATACGTCGTCAATTAAAGTAGCAGTTGTATCGCAGGACGCAGGATATAAAAATTCTGACGGAAAAAATGTAAATATGGGCGAAGAGGTTCTTGATACATTAAGAAAGAATAAAGGTCTTGGCTGGCAGATACTTGGAACATATGATGAGGCAATTGATGGAGTTAAGAGCGGTAAATATTATGCAGCTATTGTTCTTGGTGAAGATTTCAGCAAGAATATGTTTGATTTTATTGATAACGGACTTGTCCATCCGTCAGTTACATATTATGAAAATGAAAAGAAAAATGCAGTTGCGAGCAAGATTACGCAGTCCGGAAAATCAACACTTCAGGAAAATATTAATACACAGTTTGTTGATACTGTAGTCCAGACAGCAATGGGTAGCACAGATGGGATTTTATCTGAGGATAAAGACATATTATCAGGTGTGACGGAAAGCCTCAAAAAGTTAAATTCCAATCTTTCGGGTTACAATACAACAATAACAGCATTTGTAAATAGTAATAATGCACTTCAGGGTACGCTTAATCAGGTTAAAAATGAGATACCGCAGGTACAGCAGGCACTTCTTGATGGTTCGGATACAACACAGAAAATACATGAGCAGACATCTGCTGCGGCTGATGAGTATATACAGAAGATTGATGAGTTGTCATCGCTTATAAGACAGACTTCAAAGGAGCTGTCAGAGCAGATACATAAACTGATTGATTCGGTACAGAATAATGCAGGTACCGATGAGATTATAGCAGGAATTAACAGTGCACAAAATCTGCTTGATGCACTTATGGCACAAAATGACACGCTTGCAGGACAGCTTCAGGAGATTTCACAGCAGCTTGGAGGTGTTGTGGATGATGAAGTTATCAATGCAGCAGTAGCCTCAATAACACAGCTTGAAAATGTCACAAAAGCACTTCTTGAACAGGCAAAAGTTCTTGTTTCCAATTCGGCAGAAATGACAAATGCAAAATTGGAACTTTTAAAGATAATTCTTGGACAGTGTGAGACAAAGATTGATGAACTTGATAAATTATATCAGGATTCACTCCGGAAGAGTGTTGATTCGCTGCGTGCGGTTATAGGTACAACAATAAGTTCAATAGGAACATCACTCACGGAAATGTCGCAGCAGATGAGCGGCTTATCTGCAATGATGGGAAGCCTTATGACAACTGTTGACGGAATGAACATAGGGCTTGACCAGACAGGAATAATCATAAAAGGGATGACAGAAAAAATAACAACCCTTACGCAGAAGCTTGACAGCCTTAATGGTGATGAAAAATTTGAAATGCTTGCAAAGGCATTGTCACAGGACCCTGTTACATATGGAGAATTCTTATCTTCACCTGTTAAAGTATCAACACATCAGGTTTATGAAACAGCCAATTATGGCTCAGCTGTTGCACCATTTTATACAACACTTGCATTGTGGGTTGGAGGACTTCTTCTCACAGCACTTATCAAAGTCCACCCTGATAAAGATGAACTGACAAACGGGGCTAAAAGCCATGAGCTGTTCTTTGGAAGATATCTGTTATTCTTCGTGCTTGGTCAGGTGCAGGCAGTAATAACGGTTTTGGGAGATTTGTATCTTTTGAAAATACAGTGTCTGCATAAAGGATTGTTTATGCTGGCAGCATGCTTCGTAAGTTTTGTATTTACACTTCTTATATATACACTTACAGTGTCATTTGGTGATATAGGAAAAGCACTTGCGGTAGTAATGGTAGTAATACAGATAGCCGGTTCAAGCGGAACATATCCGATAGAACTTCTTCCTGTATTTTTCCAGAAAGTATATATTTACTTCCCGTTCCCATATGCGATTAATGCTATGAGAGAGACAATAAGCGGCATGTATTCGGCAGATTATGCGATATATATAGGAGAACTTCTTATATTTGTCGCCGGTTCACTTGCACTTGGATTATTTATAAGAAAACCGTTTATGAGGCTTAATCATTATATGCATGAACGTATGCATGATACAGATATGATGTAAGGATGTATACATAATTTATATAGCAAACACAGACATTAATATGGAGGCATACTTTGAGTAAAGACATTAAAGACGAAGAATTGTACAGTCAGCTTTATAATATTATACAGAGTGCGGTACGAAATGAAGTCGAACGTGCCATGCAGGAAAAAGATGATAAAGCACAACATGATATAAAACAGGATAATAAAATAACAAAAGCGTCAGAAAAACAAGTGGATTCATATATAATAGGCGGTGAAACTGAAGAAGATGCAGTAACAAATGATTTTTATATAGATGAATATGAGGAAGCGGTTGAGGAAGAACAGCTTATATTTAATAAAATGCTGGAATATTATACGGAATCACACAGGAAGAATAAAAAAAGAATCAGGGTCGGCATGATATGTATGATTGTGATTCCTCTGATATTCCTTATGCTTATGTTTACAATGAACAGTTCAAAGATTGTATATCTGGTATTCTGGATAATTTCACTTTTTGCACTTTGTACATATCTTATTGCAGTAGAGTATATGGATTATAATCTGCAGGAGCGTATGAAAGAACTTGGTGTGACATCACACAAAAAGAAAGAGGCAATTATCGGACCGAAAGTAATAGGACAGGATATTGAAAATCTCAAAGAAAGGATTGGACTATGAAAAATATATACAAAGTTTTTATTTCAGACTGGAAAAGAATAAGTAAAAACGTAGTTGCGGTTGTAGTTGTGATGGGACTTATAATACTGCCGTCATTGTATGCATGGTTTAATATTCTTTCAAACTGGGACCCATATGGAGAAGAGTCAACTTCAAGGATAAAAGTAGCGGTTGCATCTGATGATAAGGGAATTGTTATGGATAGTCTGCAATTTAATATGGGTGATACTATTATTGAGGCACTTGAATCTAATACTACAATTGGCTGGGTATTTACAGACAGCACAAAGGATGCTATAGACGGTGTTTACGCTGGCGATTATTATGCGGCACTTGTAATGCCGGAAGATTTTTCAAAGAAAATGGTAAGTTTTCTTACAGACAGTGTTACGCACCCTGAGATAGATTATTATACAAACCAGAAAAAGAATGCGATTGCACCAAAGATTACAGATAAGGCAAAGACGGCAGTTCAGCAGCAGGTCAACTCAACATTTATAAGTACAATTGCACAGACATTTGTAAAGGCGGCAGATGGAGTTGATACATCGGCAAATCAGGAAAATATGACATCAGGACAGACAGTTCTTGACATCCTTTTGTCAAAAATGCAGCAGCTTAATACACAGCTTGATTCATATGATACGATACTTACGGCATTGATAAGTGTCACAGATTCGGCATCGTCTGCTATGAATGCAGCGGGACAGATTTCACCTGATATGTCAAAAAAAATCATCGCAGAGCAGCAGAAAGTAGATTCTCTTATGAAGATAGCATCAAAGGGAAATATACTTGATTCAGGTGTATCCAATCAGCTTGCGGCCGGTCTTGGACAGATTTCACAGATAATGGATAGTGTTATCAATATATATTCAAAAGCGGATGGCAATATAGACAGCTTTGCATCATCTATTTCGACGGCAGGTGTGAATCTTAAAGATACGAAAGAGCTGCTTGGCAGTCTCAAAACAGATTTAAGTTCAACAATAGAAAAACTTAATAATATAAAGGATAGCGGAAGCTATGATATGCTTTTGAAAGTGTTGGGACTTGATGCGGACAGTTTCGGTTCATTTGTTGCATCACCTGTCGAGATTGAGACAGAGGCAATATATCCTATAGCGACATATGGTTCTGCGATGTCTCCGTTTTACACAGTTCTTGCAATATGGGTAGGCGGACTTATTCTTGTTGCAATTATACATGTGGGAGTAAAACCACAGAAAGAGCATCCAGATGTTAAACCATATCAGGCTTATTTCGGAAGATATATAACATTTTTCCTTATAGGGCAGGCACAGGCACTTCTTGTTACGCTTGGCGATTTGTATTATATAGGAATCCAGTGCGTAAGCCCGTTTAAATTCTGGTTTGCTGCATCGGTTACAAGCTTTGTATTTACAATATTTATGTATTCGCTCACAGTTGCAATGGGCAATGTCGGTGAGGCACTGGCTGTAGTTATAATGGTTATTCAGGTAGCAGGAGCTGGTGGTACATTCCCGATAGAGGTGCTTCCAAAGGTTTACCAGAAAATATACGAATTCCTTCCATTTACTCACGCGATGAATGCAATGAGAGAATGTGTAGGTGGTTCATACCAGCTTAATTACTGGAAATATCTTGGATATCTTTGTGTTTATGTGATAATATCGCTTCTGATTGGGCTTTTATTTGCTATACCATGCAGAAAATTGAATGAAAAGATTGAGAAGAGCAAACATAGGTCTGGAGTAATGATATAAGTAAAGATTGGCATTTTTAACAAGAATTGGTGGCTAAAAAGCCTCAAAACCGCTTGAAAACTGTGAAAATGACTAAAATAAATGGCTTATATTGACAAATGGATTAAAAGAGTTTATAAATGATTTTATTGGGTAGACCAATAAAATATACCTGTTGAGGAGAGATTTACAATGAATAAAACAGAGTTAGTAGCAGCAATTTCAGAAAAGACAGAATTAACAAAGAAGGACAGCGAGAAGGCTTTAAAGGCTCTTATCGATGTTGTTGCAGAAGAATTAAAGAAGGGTGAAAAAGTTCAGTTAGTTGGTTTTGGTACATTTGAAGTATCAGAGAGAGCTGCAAGAACAGGCAAGAACCCACAGACTGGTGCAGAGATTAAGATTGCTGCCTGCAAGGCTCCTAAGTTCAAGGCTGGTAAGGCTTTAAAAGATGCAGTTAATGCATAATTTAATTTAGGATTTGTGAAAATGTAATTTTTGAACAGGAAGTGCATTGTGTCGAAAGACTGGTGGGCTTCCTGTTTTCAGATTTACGCGTGTAACGAGCCAAAGTCCGTGCTTGCACGAGACCTTGGCGACTGCCGCGATAACTTGAGAAACTCGCAGAGCGTGTTTCTCATAGTTTATGTGTATAAAAGGCTGATACAGGTCAGAAATACTGATACAGGTTATAATATAAGGAGACAGCTTATGAGATTAGATAAATATTTAAAAGTATCAAGACTTATCAAAAGAAGGACAGTTGCCAATGATGCATGCGATGCAGGAAGGGTTACAATAAATGGGAAAGTTGCCAAGGCATCAGTTGATGTAAAGGAAGGTGATGTTATAGAGATTGAATTTGGTAACAGAAGTGTAAAAGTCCGTGTTCTTGATGTAAAAGATACTGTGAAAAAAGAAGAAGCGGCGGACATGTTTGAATATATTTAAAAGTCATGATTATTTCCGAATATAAACGCCTGTTAAGACATACATTAAACAAGATACAATTTTTTATGTATGGGAGGCGGGTATTATGGAAGAAAAAATAAAACAGAGGCGTTCGCACAGACTTAACATGGAAGACCGTAAACGCCTTGAGATGACGGGAATAAGTGATGTTATCTCGTTCGATTTAAATAAGATTCTGCTTGAGACAGATTACGGTGTTGTAACTGTAAAAGGTGACAATCTTCATGTGAACAGGCTGTCTGTAGAGAAGGGTGAACTTGACATAGATGGCAGCATACAGTCATTGGAATATTCGGAAGTTTCCAGCTTTGGCAAGAAGGGAGAGTCATTCTTTAGCAGGCTTATGCGTTAGACATGCCTGCCGGGTGGCAAAAAGCTGATTGGGTAAAGTGAGCAGTCTTATTATCTGGGAACAAAGTACATTTTTTGCAGCATTATTCATGGGAATGATGTTTGCGTTTATATATGACTGTATTCGTGTATTCCGGCGGGTGTTTAAGCATAAACATGTGTATACAATGGCGGTTGAGGATATACTGTTCTGGTTTTATGTAAGCATACGTGTTTTTACCTGCCTTTATGAAAGAAATAATGGCATTATCAGGGGCTTTATTGTAATATCGCAGATATTTGGTGCATTGATTTACAGGTACGCATTTGGAAAATTATTTGTGAAATATATGACCGGATTATTGATATTTATTTTGAAACCATTGAAAAAACTGTTCTTATTGATTAAAATAAAAGTACATGAGCTGGATGTCCATGTCAAAAGCAGTAGAGCATCCAGGGAAAAGAGGAAAAAATGCAGTTTGAATCCAGATGGGAAAAACAGCAGCGTCTAAAAAGACAGAAACGTTCAGGTGTTGCCGGAATGATAACAGCCGTGATACTTGTACTTCTGCTTGGTGTTGCCATGTGGAATGGAAAAAGGACGCTGGAAAAGAAAAACAGGATTTACGAGGAACAGAGTGAATCCCTTACACAGCAGATAAATGAGCAGCAGCAGCGGCAGAAAGAACTTGAAGAATATAAAAAGTACGTTAAGACAAAGAAATTTGTAGAAGAAGTTGCAAAGAATAAGTTTGGACTTCTTTATCCGGATGAGATTCTTATAAAACCGGATGATTGACAGATACATACATAAAAGAGACTGATACGCACAGTGAGGGGAACCTCCTGATATTTTCAGCGTATCAGCCTCTTTTTTTGTTGTCATTACTACATTATGACAAAAAATGACAGAACATATGGTTATAATATACAAAAGCAAAGAATCACAGACAGGGAGGTATGATTATGAGTGAGAGTGTTCGTGATTATGTAACTACATATTCTTTTAACAAGCTTGAAGAGACGGCTAAGACATTCAGAAGATTAGGGGAAGTATATGAAAATGCGGCAGAGTTCAAGACAGCGGACCCAGGAATATCAAGACAGCTCCTTCTTGTTGCTGATGTGCTGGATGAATGTGTGACAACGCATCTGTATTCAGAAGAAATCCCTAAAGATATTGCAAAGGAACTTTTCAGAAAATGTTTTCTTTCCGGTGTGAGAATAAAGAATTTATCGACAATCAGAAACCATCATGGGGCGGCTGAGCTTGTGATGCAGGCAAGGACTGTCGGCAGGGGATGTGTTTCGGTAAAAAAGATTCTGCCAATCATATCCGAAGTATTCGGGCTTGGCTATTATCTTCCGGGTTCAGACAGGACAACTATTCATGAACAATTTGAGCAGTTTATATTTATACAGGAGAGCAGATTCCGCATGCTTACTGGAGTTGCACGCCGTGGCAAAGGATGCAGTAAATTTAATGGGGATAATTTTCTTATTTCAAGACTTGATTGTGGAAAAACAACCGCGGCGATAGCTGACGGAATGGGAAGCGGGAAGAGGGCTTTTATAGAGAGCCGCATGGTTATTGAACTTATGGAAAACTGCATAGATGCAGGATTTGATGAACATGCTGCATTGGACCTTATAAATGCGGCGTATATTGCAGGCGGTTCTAAGAGTGTCAATCCTGTAACTATGGACATGAGCGTGATTGACTGTAACACAGGAATAATGTCGTGTATTAAAATGGGGGCGGCGGCTACATTTATAAAGCGTGATTCATCAGTGGAAGTTATAAAATCGACAACACTGCCACTTGGCGTGCTTGAAAAGGTTGATTATGAGCGTGTTAATAAAAAGCTTTATAATGGTGACTATGTTATTATGGTAAGTGACGGGTTGTTAGATAATATTCCCAATGTTGATAAAGAAAAAATATTTGCAGATATTATAAATACAATATCTGTTAAAAAGCCGGATGCAATGGCAGAAGAGATAATGCGTAAATCATTAAAATATAATGGTGGAAAGCCATCTGATGATATGACAGTTCTTGTACTCGGACTGTTTGACACTTATGACAAATAATAATATAATTTCTGGTATAATATAAAGTTATATTTGTTATAGTGACAAAAGAACGGACTGGATATGATTGAAAAAGTATATGACTATATGAAAAAGACAGGAATGTCTGATAATACAAAAACGATTGTGGCAGGACTTTCAGGCGGTGCAGATTCCGTATGTCTTGTTATGGTTTTAAAAAGAATAATTGAAATCCACAGACTGGGTATAAATATTGTGACAGTTCATGTAAATCATGGAATAAGAGGGGAAGAAGCAGAACGTGACGAGAAATTTGCCAAAGAATTTGCACAGGCAAACGGACTTGAATTTCAATCATATCATGTAAATATACCTATGATTGCAAAAAATGGCAATATGAGTGAGGAAGAAGCGGGAAGGCAGGAAAGATACAGGATTTTCAGAGAAGAAGCAAAGTGTTATCCTGATGCAAAAATTGCGGTTGCACATCATATGGACGACCAGGCGGAGACTGTGCTTATGCATCTTATGCGTGGAACCGGACTTGCCGGGCTTGTTGGAATGAATCCGGTTAATGGCGATATAATCCGGCCGCTTCTTTGTGTTACAAGACAGGATATAGAAGATTTTCTTGAAAAAGAAGGACAGGGTTTTATAACTGATTCGACAAATCTTGATGATGATTATACGAGAAATAAAGTGAGAAATATTCTCATTCCTCTTATGAAAGATATTTTTAATCCAAACGTGACACAATCGCTGTGTGCAGCATCTTTGGATGCAGCAAAGATAGAGTCGCATATAGAAAAAGAGACTTGCCAGGCAATTGATGAATATGTGGTTTATGGAAAAGAAGATGCGGTAATTGAACATCTTGAAGAGTTTTTAAAGCTTGATATATGCATACGTGAACGTGTATACAGAAACGTGTTATTCAGACTTTCGGGAAAACACAAAAATATATACAGGGTAAATATCGAGGCGGTTGACGGCATAGCGTGCGGTGATACTGGTAAAGTACATGATATGCCGTGGTCTTTGTGCGTGAAAAAAATATATGACAGACTTATATTTGAACGGAAAAACAGCTACGATGCAGCTACAGATGATTTTTTGATTAAAATAAATAAAAATGAGATTGATTACAGTGGTGTCAAAAAAGAATATCCTGTTGGAAAGAATATATATCTGAATGGAAAAAATGTATATTTAAATAGTATAAATTTCCAAATGGTTAATAATCTTAATGGAAAATTTAGTGGGAATGACTATACTAAATATTTTGATTATGATAAAATAGAGAATACGATTCATATTCGTTTCAGGCAGAATGGAGATTATTTTATATTTTCATCTGATGGCGGTAGAAAAAAATTGAAAAATGAGCTGATAGACCGAAAAGTCGAACCGCAAAACAGGGATAAAGTGCTTATTGTGGCACAGAATTCGGAAGTTTTGTGGGCTGCCGGAATCAGGCGTTGTCAGTCGTATCTGATTGATGATACAACAAAACATATTTTAGAAATGACATTAAATTTTCAGGAGGAATAATTGCGATGGAAAAACACAATATTAGTGTTCTGATATCAGAAGAAGAGGTACAGAAGAGAGTTCGTGAGCTTGCAGCCCAGATAAGCAAAGATTATGAGGGAGAATCAGTTAAGTTAATATGTATTCTCAAGGGAAGCGTATTTTTTACATGTGAGCTTGCAAAGAGAATTACAGTGCCTGTAATCCTTGATTTTATGCAGGTTTCAAGTTATGGAAGCCAGACTGTTTCAAGTGGAACGCTGAAAGTTAAAAAGGAACTTGATGAGCCTATTGAAGGTGATAATGTAATTATTGTCGAAGATATCATTGATTCGGGCAATACTCTTTCACGACTTGTTCCTATGCTTCAGGAAAGAAATCCTAAGTCGTTAAAGGTATGTACTCTTCTTGATAAGCCGGAAAGAAGAGAAGTCGATGTTAAAGTTGATTATAACGGGTTTAATATTCCTGATAAATTCGTTGTTGGATATGGTCTTGATTATGACCAGAATTATAGAAATCTCCCATATGTCGGAGTAATAAATTTGTAGGAGGAATATATGAATAACAAGGGAAAGGCCAGCGGCTTTGGAATATATGCCGTTGCGGTTGTGATTATTGCGGTCCTGTATCTGCTCATGTCACGCTTTGGCAGTCAGACAAGCGATTATACGTATGATGCATTTGTTAAAGACGTTGACAGCGGAAGCGTTACAAGCGTTGTAATAAAGCAGAATGCAGAAGTTCCAACAGGTGTTTTATATGTATCATTTTCAGGCAGCAAAGAACAAAAAATGCTCAATGTGTCTGATGTCAATGATATACAGAGCATGCTCACAAAGAAAAATATTTCTTATGATCTGAGAGACGTTTCAAGACAGAGCGTGTGGATAACGACGGTGCTTCCTATCGGAATAAGTCTGTTTGTTATAATATTTTTATTTGCAATGATGACAAGGCAGGGTGGAGGCGGAGGCAATGCCAAGATGATGAATTTTGGCAAGAGCCGTGCGAAGCTTATGACCAATGACCAGAATCATGTGACATTTAATGATGTTGCAGGTCTTGATGAAGAAAAAGAAGAACTTGCGGAGATTGTAGATTTCCTTAAAAATCCGGTGAAATATACAATGCTCGGTGCAAGAATTCCAAAGGGTGTAATTCTTACAGGCCCTCCGGGAACAGGTAAAACACTTCTTGCAAAGGCAATTGCAGGTGAAGCCGGAGTACCGTTTTTTAGTATATCAGGTTCTGACTTTGTAGAAATGTTTGTCGGCGTGGGTGCTTCAAGAGTAAGAGACCTTTTTGAAGAAGCTAAAAAGAATGCACCTTGTATTGTATTTATAGATGAGATTGATGCTGTTGCTAGAAGACGAGGAACAGGTATGGGCGGCGGCCATGATGAACGTGAGCAGACACTTAACCAGATGCTTGTTGAGATGGATGGATTTGGTGTAAATCAGGGCATCATTGTAATGGCAGCCACAAACAGAATTGATATTCTTGATCCAGCTATTTTAAGACCTGGCAGATTTGACAGAAAAGTAGTTGTTGGAAGACCTGATGTTGCAGGAAGACTTGCAATTCTTAATGTCCATGCGGCAAAGAAGCCTCTTGGTGATGATGTTGATCTTGACAGCCTTTCAAGAACTACAGCCGGATTTACAGGTGCAGACCTTGAAAATCTTCTCAATGAGGCGGCAATCAATGCTGCCAAGCACGGACGCAAGTTTATCAAAAATGAAGATGTCAATTATGCATTTGTTAAAGTTGGTATCGGTGTTGAAAAGAGAAGCAAGATTATTTCAGAAAAAGAGAAAAAGATTACAGCATACCATGAGTCAGGACATGCAATATTATTCCATGTACTTCCTGATGTCGGACCTGTTCATTCGGTATCAATAATTCCAACAGGAATGGGTGCAGCAGGATATACAATGCCGCTTCCTGAAAAGGACGAGATGTTTAATACAAGAGGCAAGATGCTTCAGAATATAATTGTAAGTCTCGGCGGACGTGTTGCTGAGGAACTTGTATTTGATGATATTACAACAGGTGCTTCACAGGATATACGACAGGCAACACAGACGGCAAGAGATATGGTTACAAAGTACGGATTTTCATCAAAACTTGGACTTATTAATTATGACACAGACAATGACGAGGTCTTTATCGGAAGAGACCTTGCACATACAAGACCATATGGTGAAAATATTGCCGGACAGATAGATGCGGAAGTTAAGAATATAATTGATGAGTGCTATTCACGGGCAAAGACAATTATCTCTGAGAACAGGGATATTCTTGATAAGAGTGCATCACTTCTCCTTGATAAAGAAAAGATTTCAAGAGAAGAATTTGAGGCTCTTTTTGAAGAAGAAAATAAAGAGAATGAAGTTGTACAGAGTGTAGAATAGACAGATTGTATAAAATGCACAAAAAAACGTAATATATTACGTGAAAGTTTAGCAACACTTATGGACGGCAATGTGATACTATAATTAATGTAAAAACCCCCCAATACATTATATTTTTTGCTACACCCCATAATAAGTGAAATACCTTCTCCAAAAAGGACAGCCTACCCCGGCTGTCCTTTTTACTTGCTTTATAAGGCGTTTCGTTATAAAATTATATTGAACCATTCACAGTAAGGAGTGTTTGAATATGAGACTTGTTAAGTCAACTGAAACTTTAGAGAAAAACGAGAAGAAACTTCTTTATATGTGTAATGCACGTCCTGTTTTAAAAATGAGGGCTTTATTTTCTGATGCAACAAAGGATTACAGAAATCCTCCGGAATGTGACCCGGGCGACAGCGTAGCTCTTCGTCTCAGAACAGGAAAATATAATGTTAATAAGGCATATCTTTGTACTGATAATGGGGAATACCGCATGGAACGTGTGGACTCGGATAATTTGTTTGATTATTACGAGGCTTCGGTTACAGTAAGCGAAAAGATTCTGTCTTATTATTTTAAAGTTGAGACAGCACATGGTGCAGTCTGTTATTACAATCAGATTGGTGCATCAAGGGAGCTTAACCAGTATTATAATTTTCGTATAATACCGGGATACAAGGTTCCGTCGTGGGCTAAGGGTGCTGTCATGTACCAGATATTTGTGGATAGATTTGCTAATGGAAGACCACAAAACAATGTACTTGATGATGAATATAATTATATAGGAGAGCATGTCAATGAAGTAAAGGATTGGTATAAGTATCCTGAACCTATGGGTGTCAGGGAATTCTACGGTGGAGATCTGCAAGGCGTATGGGATAAGCTGGATTATCTTGAAAATCTCGGAGTAGATGTTATTTACTTTAATCCTTTGTTTGTATCTCCTTCTAATCATAAATATGATATACAGGATTATGATTATATAGATCCACATATTGCAATGATAGTCTCTGATGAAGGAGAAGTTCTTGCACCGGGTGACCATGACAATACTCATGCGACAAGATATATTGACAGAGTTACAAACAGACGCAATCTGGAGGCAAGCAATATTTATTTTGCACAGCTTGTTGAAGAGATTCACAAGCGTGGGATGAAAGTTATTATAGATGGCGTATTTAACCACTGCGGTTCTTTTAATAAATGGCTGGACAGGGAACATATTTACAGCAGAAGCCGCGATCAGTATGAGCCGGGAGCATATGAGCGTTTTGAAAGCCCGTATCACAGCTTTTTTAAGTTTTACAGTGACCAGTGGCCTGATAATGGTTCATATGACGGCTGGTGGGGACATGATACACTTCCTAAGCTTAATTATGAAGGTTCAAAGAAACTTGAAGAATATATTCTGAACATTGGAAAGAAATGGGTGTCTGCACCATACAATGTTGACGGATGGAGACTTGACGTGGCGGCAGATTTGGGATATAGTCCCGAGTATAACCATGAATTCTGGAAAAAGTTCAGAAAGTCAGTTAAGGATGCCAATCCACAAGCTGTTATTCTGGCGGAGCATTATGGTGATTCATATGACTGGCTCTCAGGCGGAGAGTGGGACACGGTTATGAATTATGATGCATTTATGGAGCCTGTCACATGGTTTCTTACCGGAATGGAAAAACACAGTGACCAGTACCGTGAGGATATGCTCGGCAACGCAGATAATTTTTTTGGTGCTATGCATCATAATATGTCAAGAATGGGTGGACAGCCTGTTAGTATTTCAATGAATGAGCTGTCAAATCATGATCATTCAAGATTTTTAACAAGAACAAACCACCGCGTTGCAAGGCTCGCAAATGCAGGACCTGAGGCAGCAGGTGAAAACATAGATAAAGCAGTCTTTATGGAGGCTGTAGTTATACAGATGACATGGCCGGGAGCACCGACAATATACTATGGAGATGAAGCCGGAGTGTGTGGCTGGACTGACCCTGACAACAGAAGAACTTATCCATGGGGCAGGGAAGATAAAGAGCTTATAGATTTCCACCGTGATGTCATTAAGATGCACAAATCGTGCGAAGTATTAATGAGCGGTTCGTATAAGCAGCTTTTATCAGAATATAATCTGATTTCATATGCAAGATTTAACCGTGATGATGCTGTTATAGTTATTATCAATAATTCACCGGAAGAACGCAGGACAAAGGTTCCTGTGTGGGAAGCAGGACTTCCGTATAACAGCGATGTTGAGCAGATATTTGTGACATATGAAAATGGTTACAGTACGGCAAGGCTCGGATATACGTTAAGTGGCGGCTGGCTTGATATTGGTCTCAGGGCAAAGTCAGCAGTTGTTCTTAAAAAATTGAATAATCAGATTTAATTCATAACAGAAAATGAAGAAAGGGGCGATTTTGTTATGCCTAAGAATACAGGTGACGAAACAAAAAGCGAAATTAAACTTAACCGAAAAATGAGAATGTGGAACAAATACCGCAATTATTTTATTACAGGAGTTGTAATTGTAATTGTCCTTATTGTTCTTGCAATTATATTTAAAGGTTGTTCAGGAAAAAAGAAAAACGATACTAAACCAACAGTGACAAAGCAGACAACGCAGGCTGATGTTACAAGTAATGATAGCACGAATGAGACAACAACACAGGCAACTACAGCAGCACCGGCTCAGACACAGCCTCAGACAACACAGGCTGCACAGGGCAGTTCTGGTAATGTATATAAAGTTGAAGGCACGGCTGGTCAGGAAGATTTTACAGCTAAGGATTCATATGCAGACACAGTTGTGCTCGGTGATTTTATTGCAGGTGGTATGTCCTATTATGGATACCTGTCAGATTCACAGGTTGTATCAGATGATAATATGACAACACGTAAAGCTGCTGACTATATTGATTCTGTAGCATCTGCAAATCCTAAGAAAGTCGTAATTATGCTTGGTTTAAATGATGCGAACTATGGAACAATGAGCGGCGAAGCTATCGGTGATAATATAAGCGAGGTTGTATCATCAGTTAAGTCAAAGTGTCCATCTGCAAAGATTTATGTAGTATCAGTGCTTCCGGTTACTTATGCATTTGAAGGACGTTCAAGTGTAGAACAGGGTGTGCTTGATACGATAAATACACAGCTTGAGAGTAAAGCAGCCTCAATGAATGTGACATATATTGATATTGCTAATTCATATAAGGATGAGAGCGGATATCTTAAAGGAGACTGCACAGGTAACGGATGTAATCTTAATAGCGGATATTATCCATTCCTTTTAAATAACATTGCCAAGGCATTCAAATAATTGCTGAGGCGTCTGGAGGAGAGTAATGAATTTTCATGTATTGACACTGTTTCCTGATATGATAATAGACGGGCTTAATACAAGTATTACCGGCAGGGCAATTAAAAATGGCTGTCTTAGTGTAGAAGCGGTAAACATAAGGGACTATGCCAATAATAAACATATGAAGGTTGATGATTATCCATACGGTGGAGGGGCAGGGCTTGTCATGCAGGCTGCCCCTGTGTGTGCCGCGTATGACAGTCTTGTACAAAAGATAGGAAAAAAGCCCAGAGTTGTCTATATGACGCCGCAGGGATATACATTTAACCAGAAAATGGCACAGGATTTTGCCAAAGAAGACGATCTGGTTATTTTATGCGGACATTATGAGGGCATAGACGAGAGAGCGTTGGAAAGAATCGTGACTGATTACGTATCGATAGGTGATTATGTGCTTACAGGCGGCGAGCTTCCTGCTATGGTTGTTATAGATACAGTATCAAGACTCGTTCCGGGCGTACTTCATAATTCAGAATCGGCAGAGACAGAGAGCTTTGAAAATGGACTTCTTGAATATCCACAGTATACAAGACCGGAAGTGTTTGAAGGGAAAAAAGTTCCGGATGTTCTTCTTTCAGGACACCATGCAAATGTTGAAAAATGGAGACTCGAAAAGTCAATTGAAAGAACAAAAAAATACAGACCGGATTTATATGAAGAATATTGCAGAAAGCAGAGTGGTACTTGACACTCTGCTTTTTTGATGCTATAATTTTATAGAAAATTTGAGCCTAGATAGCTCAGTCGGTAGAGCAGAGGACTGAAAATCCTCGTGTCGCTGGTTCGATTCCGGCTCTAGGCATTTTTAACTGATTATTTATTTTGTTTTTATTAAAATGGCAGCTTACAATGGTGTTTTCAGACATTTCTTGTGGGGTGTCTTTGTTTTTATATAAAAAAATATTGCAATTAAATTTTTACCTTTTAAAATTATTAAAAATAAAACGGAAAAATGTAGATTTATTAAATTAATATAGAGAAAAATTGGTACTTGTATATCAATATTAATTATATTATTATAATTAGACAATGATTTTTGAAATGGTGGTAAAATGGATAATAACGTGTTTTTTAAAGGTAAAGCTATAATAGATGAACAGTTTAATATTTTGTCAGTAGATGATGAGCTTAAAGATTTTTTAGGAGACACTCTCGTTAATACTACATTTGCACGACTCATACATCCAAGTGATATAAACCAGCTTGAGGCAGCTGTAAAGAATGCCCAGGGTGAATCGGGATTTGTTACGGCACTCAGAATGGTAGATAATACAGGAAGATACAGATGGTTTGTTTATATTATAGATGTAGCTGAACCTGCGGATAATGTTTGTAACAGCAGAATATGCAGTATATCGATTTTTGATATAAGAGTATTTTTTAAACATACAGATACAAAGGCTGATAACACATATATGGAATATTTCAGTCTTATGGAGTATCTTATGTTCTCATATGACGTATCCACTGACAGATTGAGAATTTTTATGATGGAGAGCCATCAGCAGGTAGATTTTTACCGGGGAACCTTAGCTGACTGGCGTAGAACAATGCTTGCCAATGGCAATGTGTATGGCGTTACACGCAATATATTTGATTCTTTTTGTGATGATTTTGCCAATGGAACAGAGATATTTGAACGTGAATTTAAGATGAAGATATTTGAGAATTCACAGGGGATGGAATGGTGTCTTGTCAAAGGTAAGACTATCATAGATTTTAGTGGCAAAAAGCATGTAATTGCCACAATGTCAAAGATAAGTCCTGTCAATGATGAAGAGCATGTATATCTTAATTCAGATTCACTTGATGTAGGAACGGATATTCTTAATAAGCGTGCGATTACGGAATATACAAAGAGGCTTATTGAATCAAAACCGGAAGGTCCTGTTACAATTGCAATTATAGATATCGATAATTTTAAGACGATTAATGATGAGTTCGGTCATATGTTTGGAGATGAGGTAATATGCAATGTTGCAGATGTTATTAAAGAGTCTGTTGAAGGAAAGGGTGTAGCCGGAAGAATTGGCGGAGATGAGATGTTTATCGTTGTTGAGGGGCTTGAGAGCAATGATGAGATAAGAAATGTGCTTCGTACAATCCGCAATAACGTCTCATTTATGTATAATAACCAGCCTGATAAGCCGCATGTTACATGTTCTATCGGTTCGTCTACATATCCATGTGACGGACAGACATATGAAGAACTTTTTAATATAGCTGATAAGATGCTTTATCTTGCAAAAGAGAAAGGCAGGGACAGATATATAATATATCTCCCGGATTTGCATGAGGATTATGTAAAGGGCAAAGGAATGCCCAATTCAGAGGCATTCATGTTCTACAAGTACAAAAAAATCGGGGTTATTAATAATATAGTTAATGCTTATAGAAAAAATGGAAAAGACAGTATTATGGAGTCAGCTGGCAAAATAAAGAGGGCTTTTGCATTAGACAGCATATTTATGTATCACCATACAGGAGAGTCCTGGGAGAGAAAGATTATAATAGGTGACAAGGATATTGTTGAAGATAATGATTATCTTAGCGATAAGGCATATATAGCTGATTTTACGGAAGATGGTATTGAAGTTATCGATAATATTAATTTTTTTGAAAGACGTGCAAAAAATACGGTTAAGGCATTTATTAATATGGGAATTAACCAGGCTGTCCAGATTATAGTTAATGTCGGTGATAAAAATGATGTTATTGTTTCGTTTAACAGAAACAGGCAGATGAGTAAGTGGAGTGAGATGGATATAGTATATCTTGCAATACTTGGTAATATATTTGGAAATGGATTATACAATGATTAATACATTTGTTGCCCTTGATATTGAGACGACAGGTCTTAATCCGGCAGAAGATAAGATAATAGAAATAGGAATGGCCAAAATATCCGATGGAGAAATTGTTGACAGTTATTCAACACTTGTTAATCCGGGAATAAAAATCAGCGAACGTATCACCATGATAACAGGTATTACAGATGATATGGTTGAAGGAAAGCCGGCGATAACAGAGATAATAAGTGACATAGTTGATTTTACAAAAGATATGCCAATCCTTGGACATAATGTAATATTTGATTACAGTTTTATTAAAAAGGCGGCTGTTAATTCGGGACTTGATTTTAAAAAGAGTGGAATTGATACGTTGAAGCTGTCAAGAAGGCTTCTTCCCGAAGTACCGCATAAAACACTTGAATATCTGTGTGGATACTTTGGTATTGATGCAGGAAATTCGCACAGGGCATATGATGATGCATTGAGTGCAATGAAACTGTATGAGAAGCTCCATCAAATTAAACCTGATGATACAGGATTTGATGAGCTTATAGAGCTTAATTATTCAGCAAAGAAGGATTCTCCGATTACTGCGGCACAAAGAAAATATCTTATAGCACTTACCGAAAAGCATGGGCTTGAGCCGGTTGAAGACATTGATGCACTGACGAAGAGCCGTGCATCAAAGCTTATTGATAATATTATATCTAATTATGGAAAATAATTGCTATGGCAGATAATCTGTTATAAAAGGTATGCGTCGATTTTTTTGATTATGTAATCTTTTGTTATAGTATTAAGAGTTTCTGCATATTTTTTAAGGTGACTAATTTTTTCATTTTCGCCGTTTTTAGAATAGATTTCTGCAAGCATTACATAATTGGCAGATAAATCTGAGCGGCTGCGGATTCCGAATTCAAGGAAGCTGACAGCCTCTTTTTCATATCCGTTATCAATTAGTGCTTTTGCAAGGTTAATAATTTCACGACACAGCGTATGGAAATTATTTTCATATATTGTAAGTTCTGAAAGATTGGCAACACCATATTCCAGTTTTAAATCTGTGTTAGTCTTGCCGGTAAGGTTCAGGATTTTTTTATCTTTAAGATTCATAATATTCTGTTCGGCATTGCTTATTTCGGCAATGTCGGTTTTTATAAATGGCAGATTATCAGGTATTGTAATGTAATTAAGATTTGAAATATCGCGTCTCCGGCTCTGGTTGGCTTCACTTTCACGTTTGAAAAAATCTTCATTTGAGCCAGCGGTTTTGTTGTTGCTTCTTTTAAAATATATTTGCATTAAGATAAGTATTATTATAAAATAGGGCAGTATTAAATGCATTTGAATCTCCAATCTATGGAAAACAGTGCGGAAAAGAGGAAATATGATTAATTTTAATAACAAAAAAAATAAGAAAATATTGACAGCGGTTATAATTATTTTTCTTGTAGTCGCGATGGTTGTACCGATGGTTGCCTCTGCACTGCTTTCATTTCGTTAAATAATTTATTAATGAAATGATATATTAAATCGCTTTTTTTTTCAATATGTTATATAGAGAATATTAAATGCGAACCGGAGGAGAATATGAAAACAGGAAAAATAACAAATTCAGTTATCAGTCGTTCTGTGTTAAAAAATATAAAACCTGCAAAGAACAGCCTTGCTGTCAAGCCGTCAATTGGTGCAGATGCTTCAGTTCTTGAAAATGGTATTGTAATTGCATCAGACAGCGGCTTTGAACCTGTCTATACAGCATCTAACAATATTTACGCAAGAGGTGGAAGACCGCAGTATATCCAGTGCTGCGTCAATCTTGCACAGGATATGCGTGAGATACGTCTAAAAGAGATAATGCAAAAGATTTCTGCGGATTGTGCACAGCTTGGGCTTGTTGTTTCAGGTGGACATACACAGGTTGAGGCAGGAAATACAAGAGCTGTTGTAGCGGTTACAGCAGTTGGATTTACAGAAAATGTGAAAGAACCACATGCTGTCGGAAGCAATATGGCGAAGCCGGGAGACGATATTATAATGACAAAATGTATCGGCATAGGTGGAGTACAGTATATTATAAATAATAACAGAGAAAAAATACTTGAAAAGTATGTTGAAGATGTAGTAAAACGTGCATATGGCAATAGAAGTGATTTGTCAATTGCAAAAGAAGCCTGTATAGCGATAGAAAATGGTGCTGTATCTTTGCACGATATGTCACAGGGTGGTGTATATGCAGCGTTATGGGATATGGCTGAAGCATCAGGAACAGGACTTCTGGTGGATTTCAGGGCAATAGCTGTCAGACAGGAAATAATAGAGATATGTGAAATGTTTGACATTAATCCATATGAATTAAATTCTTGTGGAAGTCTTTTGATAACATCATCCGATTCGGAGCGTATTATAAAAGCACTTGCAGAAGAGGGAATTGACGCATGTGTTATAGGAAAAGTTACGGATGGCAATGATAAGATAATCAATAATCTTGATGAAGTTCGTTTCCTTGATAAACCGGTACAGGACGAAATTTACAGACTGCAGGATATGCAGAGTGAAACAACAATAGAATGAGACTGCATGTACAGTGAAAGGATTATGATATGAGAGAAAAGATTTTAAATATGCTTGAAAAAAATTCAAGAATAGATATAAAGGATATGGCTGTTATGCTGGGGATAAGCGAGCCGGAGGTAGCCAATGAAATCGCTAATATGGAAAAAGAGCACATTATATGCGGATATAATACGATAATTGACTGGGATAAAACGAGTGAAGAAAAGGTTACGGCACTTATTGAGGTTAAGGTTACGCCACAGAGAGGGCTTGGGTTTGACAGCATTGCTGAAAGAATATACCAGTATGATGAGATAACTTCTGTATATCTTATGTCAGGCGGATTTGATTTTACGGTTATTATTGAGGGAAAGACAATGAAATCTGTAGCACAATTTGTCGCCAATAAGCTTGCACCACTTGATTCGGTATTAAGCACTTCAACACATTTTGTATTGAAAAAATATAAAGATTATGGAAAAGTTCTTGGTGAACCTGAGAAAGACGAAAGGATGCCGGTGACACCATGAGAGATGCTTTATCTAGAAAAATTGTTGATATTGAGCCTTCTGGAATACGTAAATTTTTCGATATAGTAAGTGAAATGCCTGATGCAATATCGCTTGGTGTCGGGGAACCTGATTTTGACACCCCTTATCGTGTAAGGGAAGAGGGCATTTATTCGCTTGAAAAAGGCCGTACATTTTATACGTCAAATGCCGGTTTAAAAGAGTTAAGGGATGAGATAAGCCGTTATATTGCAAGAAAATATAATTTGAATTATAGTGCCGAAGATGAGATAATGGTCACAGTAGGAGGAAGCGAAGCGATAGATGTTGCACTTCGTTGCATGGTTGATCCGGGGGATGAAGTACTGATTCCGCAGCCATGTTATGTATCTTATGTCCCATGTGCGGTTATGGCAGATGCAAAGCCGGTGGCTATTGAGTTAAAAGCCGAGAATGAATTCAAGCTTACAAAAGAAGAACTTATAGCATCAATAACAGATAAGACTAAGATACTTATACTGGCATATCCTAATAACCCGACAGGTGCTATTATGACAAAGGAGGAGCTTGCAGAGCTTGTACCTGTTATAATTGACAATGATTTGTATGTTATTTCTGATGAGATTTATTCAGAACTTACATATGGCAGCAGGCATTGCTCTATAGCATCATTTCCGGGAATGAAGGAAAGAACTGTAGTCATAAATGGATTTTCAAAAGCATTTGCAATGACAGGATGGAGACTTGGGTATGCCTGTGCACCGAAAAATATTATGACGCAGATGATAAAGCTTCATCAGTTTGCGATAATGTGTGCTCCCACAAACAGCCAGTTTGCTGCGGTTGAAGCGATGCGTAACTGTGATGATGAAGTCGGAAAGATGGTTGAGGCATACGACCAGAGAAGAAGATTTCTACTTAATGCATTTAAGGAAATGGGAATAGAATGTTTTGAGCCATATGGTGCATTTTACGTATTTCCATCAATTAAAAAGTTTGGCATGACATCTGATGAGTTTGCTAACAGACTGTTGTTTGAGCAGAAGCTTGCCGTTGTGCCGGGAACTGCATTCGGAGCTTCGGGTGAGGGTTTTGTCAGAATTTCGTATGCTTATTCTGTTGAGAAACTGAAAGCAGGACTTGAGAGGATAGAAAATTTTATAAAGAACTTGTAGGAGAAAAAAACAATGACTGGAATAAATGTTGATTATATTAATCCGTTCTTAATGGCGGCAACGGGGATTATTAAAGATATATGTCAGATTGAAATGAAGATTGGCAAACCTTATGTAAAGGAGACAGCGTTTGCGGATGATTCAGTTATTATTATGATTGGTATTACGGGAGAGATGCGTGGTCAGGTTATGATTGTTCTTTCATATACAAAGGCACTTGAAATTGCATCTAAGATGATGATGGGGATGCCGGTTGAAAAACTTGATGAAATGTCTATTAGTGCAATCAGTGAACTTGGTAATATGATTATGGGTAATGCTGCGACAATATTTTCAACAAAAGGAATACTTATAGATATTACACCGCCTACGGTCTGTCGTGGTAATCTTACCATTGCACAGTCATTTGCACAGAATATATGTGTACCTTTAAGCGGCGGCGATATAACAATTGAACTTGACGTTGCTGTCAAGGCATGATAGAAAAGAGGCACATAAATGCTTAATATTGTATTACACGAACCTGAAATGCCTGCAAATACAGGAAATATAGGAAGAACATGCGTTGCAGCAGGTGCAAGGCTGCATCTTATAGAGCCTTTGGGATTCAGTATCAATGATAAGATGGTAAAAAGAGCCGGTCTTGATTATTGGGATAAACTTGATGTGACAGTTTATGATGATTTTAATGATTTCTGTGAGAGAAATCCGGGAGCTAAGATTTATATGGCTACAACAAAAGCACATAAGACATATACCGAGGTTTCTTATGAGCCGGACTGCTATATAATGTTTGGTAAAGAAAGTGCCGGAATTCCTGAGGAAATTCTTGTGGATCATGAAGATACCTGTGTAAGGATTCCAATGATTGGAGATATCCGTTCACTTAATCTTTCCAATTCTGTTGCCATTGTTTTGTATGAGGCTTTAAGACAGAATAATTTTGATCATATGAATCAGGAAGGTCATCTGCACCGACTTGAGTGGCATGATGAGTAAAATTACAGCCGTGGAGTGTGTTAGTTATCACAACCACGGCTGATTTTGACTGCTTTTTGTTGTTTCAGACTGTTTTTAAGTGTTTTCAGCTGATTTTGCAATTGGCAGTGAGAATATGAATTCTGTTCCGACGCCGACTGTACTGATTACGTCAATATTTTCATTATGTGCCAGAAGTGTCTCTTTTACGATTGACAGACCAAGACCAGAACCTTTTTTATCACGTCCGCGGGATGAATCTGACTTGTAAAATCTGTCCCAGATTCTGTCAATATTTTCTTTGGAAATACCGGCACCGGAATCTTTTACTGAAATATAGGCTTTTTCACCTTTTTCTTTAACTGAAATAAATATATTTGAGTTTTCTGAACTGAATTTGATAGAATTATCTACAAGATTGTAAATAACCTGTCCGATTTTTACTTTATCAGCACTGACCAGTTCTTTTTCTGCGGAAAAAGTAAGCTGGAACTGGATTTTTTTCTTTTTGCAGGTTCCCTCAAATGTTTCTATTGTATGTTTTATAAGAGCATTAATATCAAAGCTGCTTATGTCGAGACGAACTGATTTGGGGTCAAGTTCGTTTAACGTAAGGATATTACTTGTAAGTTTTGTAAGGCGGTCAGTTTCAAACAGCACAATATTGATATATTTATTAATCATTTCCGGTGGAATAGTTCCGTCAGCAATCGCTTCGAGATAGCCCTTGATTGATGTGAGCGGTGAGCGGAAGTCGTGTGAAATATTTGAAAGGAACTTCTGCTGGAACTGGTCCATCTCATTAATCTGTGTTGCCATGTAATTAAGCGAAGCAGAGAGTTGTCCAATCTCGTCATTATGTCCGACAGCAACTTTATATGAAAGATTACCGCGGCCATATTCTTTGATGGCATTGGTAATGTCTTTCAGAGGATTATGTATATGTATAATATACAGTATGATAAAAGCTGAGTTTAAAACAAGTATTATGAGAAGTGTTATATAGTTAGTGTTGAATGTTGTATACACACGGTCTGTTATAACAGATTCCGGCATATGTACAACGACATAGCCTTTCATGACAAATTTATTTGTAATAGGTGCGAATACGGAAACATTTTTTTCTGTAAATACACCATAGAAGTTACCATTCATTGAGTGATTGGTACCAAGCTTACTTACATCAAAATTGTTGATTGTATACAGGATACCATTTTCGTCAACTTCTTCATTCATATTGTTGTATTGTGTGTCAAGTATTACATTGCCATCCATGTCAACAAACATGATTCTTGAATGGTCAAGTTCGGTTATTGTATGAAGTTCAAGCTGTATGATCTTCAATTTGTCATTGCTGAAGTAGTCCGGGGCAAATTCGGCAGCTATTGATACTGCCTGCCGGTACATGTTTTCAGTCTGTTCTGAATATACACGATTGTAATCTATTTTGTATGATATGACAGTTACACCTACAAAACCTATAATTGCAACGGAAACATATATGAGAATATATTTGGTTAATAGATTAAATTTCATATGATATACTCCATTATTTTGTAACAAATTTGTAGCCGATGCCCCATACTGTATCTATTGCCCAATGTGCATGGTCTTTGATTTTTTCACGGATACGCTTGATATGTACATCTACTGTTCTTGTATCACCGATATATTCATATCCCCATATATTGTCAAGAAGCTGCTCTCTTGTAAATACCTGATTAGGGGATGAGGCGAGAAAGTAGAGCAGTTCAAGTTCTTTTGGCGGCATTTCAACGTTTTTGCCATAATAAAGCACAGAATAATTGCCAAGATTGATTGTAAGGTCAGGATATTCAACAACCTGTGATGGCTTTTCTGGGACGGATGTGGCTGCCGACTGCTGGTAACGTCGGAGTACGGCTTTAACACGTGCGACAAGCTCTTTTGTCTCAAATGGTTTTATCATGTAATCGTCAGCACCAAGTTCAAGACCGAGAACTTTATCGAATGTCTCACCCTTTGCTGAGAGCATGATTATAGGAATATTGTTTGTTTTTCTGATTTCACGGCATACCTGATAACCGTCAATGCCGGGAAGCATAAGATCGAGAAGTATCAGATCCGGTTTGAATATATTAACCTGTTCCAGTGCAGATTCGCCGTCATATACTATCTTTGTCTCAAAACATTCTTTTGTAAGATACAAAGATATAAGTTCCGCAATATTTTCATCATCATCAACAATGAGTATTTTTTGTTTAACTGCCATGCTAAAGCCTCCTTTATTATTTGCTTTTTATTTGAATTCTACGATTGTAACGCCGGCATCACCTTCACCGACTTCGCCAAGACGGAATGATTTTACATATGGAACACCTTTTAAGTAGCTTGCAACACCATTTCTTAATGCACCTGTTCCTTTTCCGTGGACAATACGTACCTGTGCGATTTTTGCAATGTATGCATCATCAAGATATTTGTCAAGTTTTGCAACAGCTTCGTCAACGGTAAGTCCTAAAAGGTTGATTTCCGGTGAGATTGAAGCTGATTTTGACATCTTTATGCGGCTTGAGCCGCCTGTTTTTATTGTAGTCTTTTCTTCAGGGTCTTTGTATCCTGTTACAATTTCCAGATTGTTTACTTTGGTCTTGGTTGTAAGACTTCCAACGCCAACTGTTACTTCACCTTTTGGATTCGGTGCAGAAAGAATTGTGCCGATTACATTCATGCTGAGTACGCGTACATGCATGCCCTCTTTTAATTCTGCGGCAGATACAGGCTTGTGCGACTTTGGTGCAGTAGTCTTAACTGCGAGTTTTTCCTGCCTTTTATTCATTTTGTCACGGACAGCACTTCTTTGCTTTTCAAGCTCTTTTACGCTCATGCCGTGTTTGTTCATAGTCTTTATTGTCTCGTCGGCATATTCTTTTGCTTCACGCAGGATTTCTGCAGCTTCTTCATTGGCTTTACGGATAATCTTATCTGTTCTTTCATCGAGACGCTTTGATTTGGCAGCAGCTTCTGCTTTGAGTCTGCGTATCTGGTCTTTGTATTCTTTTATCTCAGCCTGCTCTTTTTCTATTGTTATACGGCTGTTTTCAAGGTCTGTGAGCAGATCTTCAAAGTGAATATCGTTTGCGTCAATACGGCTTGATGCATCATCAATTATATAAGATGGAAGACCGAGTTTTCTTGAAATTGCAAATGCATTACTTTTTCCCGGAACACCAATTAAAAGTCTGTAAGTAGGTGAAAGCGTTGCAACATCGAATTCACAGCTTGCATTTTCCACGCCTTCCGTTGTAAGTGCAAATACCTTTATTTCACTGTAATGTGTAGTAGCCATCGTTGTGATATCTTTGTTGTGAAGGTCGGATAAAATTGCAATTGCGAGTGCTGCACCTTCTGTCGGGTCAGTACCGGCACCAATTTCATCAAAAAGTATAAGGCTGTTTTCGTCAGCTTCCTTTAAAATGCTTACAGTGTTAGTCATATGTGATGAAAATGTAGAAAGGCTCTGTTCAATACTTTGTTCATCACCAATATCTGCAAAAATATTATCAAATACGGCAATCTGTGAGTGGTCCATGGCAGGAATATGAAGTCCTGATTGTGCCATGAGAGTGAGAAGTCCGACTGTTTTTAGAGAAACAGTCTTACCGCCTGTGTTAGGACCTGTTACGATAAGCAGGTTAAAATCTTTTCCCAGATAAATGTCAATTGGAACGACAGTTTTTGCCGGAATAAGAGGGTGTCTGCCTTTTTTGATATTAATGTATTTATCAGTGTTCATTATAGGACAGCTGCATTTGTAAAACTTAGACAGCTGTGCTTTTGCAAATATAAAGTCAAGTGTGACAAGGATAGTGTAATCCGATTGCAATTCATCTGTATATGCGGATGCTTCAGCACTGAGTGCTGCAAGAATACGCTCGATTTCGGCCTGTTCTTTAAGTTCAAGCTCACGAATGTCATTATTTAACTTAACGACAGCTGCCGGTTCAATAAAAATTGTTGAGCCGGTTGCAGACTGGTCATGAATCATTCCGGCAATCTGTGATTTGTATTCGGCCTTTACGGGAAGGCAATATCTGCCCTGACGCATGGTTATGACATAATCCTGCAGACACGATCTTGTTGACGGTGAATTGAGAATTTTATTAAGTTCAGTGTGAATACGGTCTGCCGAAATACGCATCTGGCGGCGGATGTCACGCAGAGTGCCGCTTGCGTCATCGCTTATTTCTTCCTCGGAAATAATACAGTTTTTAATCTGTGTATTGAGTGGTGTAAGAGGTTCAAGTGAGTTGAAATAATCTGTGAGTGAATCGTTAGTTTCCTCGTAATGCGATTTTGCAGCTGCGGCAGTAGTAAGAACTGCACTTATATTCAGAAGTTCGTGTGTATTTAACGTGCTTCCGACCTCAAGACGCTTAATGCTGTCAATAATATTAGTAACTCCCGAAAATGATACACTGCCTTTTGCATATATTCTGGAGAGTGCATCGCTTGTCTGTGTAAGTGCGTCGTTAATTGAGTTGATATCAGTCATGGGCTTTAAATCAGCACACATTTTTCTGGCAGCTTCACTGCCGGCATAAGATGATAATTTTTCTATAATTTTATGATATTCAAGTGTTTTAAGTGACTTGTAATCCATTATTTAAATTCTCCATTCAAAATCTGTTTAATATAATTATTTTACATCATTCAGCTAAAAAAAGCTATACGCATTGTTGTGTCAGGTACTCTGGTAATATTAATTTACAAGTATGTCATAGAATGTTCATATTTATTTATTATAATAAAATAAGTTTGGAATTGTGAGCGTGTTTCTCATAGTTAAGAAAATACTTTAGAACGGAGTTTTGTTTCGTATGGATTATAATGGAAGAGATGAGAAGGAAGCACAGGAAGAGTTTCCTTTATATACGGAAAGAATAATTATTAATCCTAAAGTTAAGTATAAAAAGCTGTTCAGTTTTTTGAAGTTTCTTGGCGGTGCAGTTATATTCGGAGTAATTGCATGTGCCGTAATTGTATTATTGTATCCATATTTTGATAAAAAGGTAAATGGAAACAATGAGCCAGCTGTTTCACTTGAGTTAAAAAAAGACCAATATATAGATGATTCCGTTGACGGCAGTCTTAACAATGTACGCCAGGATCAGGCAGATACTGACAGACTGGAGATAAAATCGACGGCACAGATTAATGAAGAAGCATCAAAGTGCATGGTGATATTTGAAAATGATGGCAGCCAGAATACAGGAATGAATGATTCAGTAGGTCTTATAATAGGTGATATAAATAATGCATATATTATAATAGCTGATTCATGTGTTTTGAATAATTATGATACGGCTGTCAAAGCAGGATTTAATGGCGGTGCATATGGAGAGGCAAAGCTTATCGGCAGTGATTCATACAGTAAAGTTTCATTGTTGTCAGTACAGAAAGATTCAATTAAAGCAGCTTCAGATGCTGATATACAGGTGGCTGTGCTTGGCAATTCGTATAAGATGAAGGAAAATGACCCTGTTATTGCAATAGGACGCATAAATGGAAGTACAGGACAGACAAAATTTGGAAATATTACACAGATTACAGATGAGAGCAGTGTCGATAATACATTTGAGATGATGAGTATTGATATTATTCCATCATATGGCGACTATTGTTATATATTTAACAAAGGCGGCAATGTTGTAGGAATTGCAAGACCATCAGGTGATATGATGAAATTTCAGGCGGTTGGATTATCTGATTTAAAACCTCTTATTGAGACACTTTCAGCAAGCCCTGAGATTATATATCTTGGAATAAAAAGCACTAATGTGACATCAGTTACAGCTGAAAGATATAAGCTTCCGCTGGGAGTCTATATTACAGATGTGATTATAGACTCGCCGGCTTTTGAGGCAGGACTTCAATGCGGTGATATTATTACTGCTTTGAATGGAAATAGTGTTTTGACAATTCAGTCATTTAGTGAGAAACTATATCGGTGTGTGAACGGTGAGAATATCACACTGACAGTCAAAAGAGCCGGACGCGATGAGTACAGGGAACTTAATTTTTCCGTTGTGCTTTCTGTGAGATAACGGTATGTTCCGGTGGATTTTTGTGAAAATAATGAGTAAATATTTTAAAGAAGGAATAGGTAAAAGAAAATGCGTTATATTGAGACTTTAAAAGATGGTGAAAGGATAAGTGAGGTATATCTTTGCAAGTCAAAATCGACTGCGACAACAAAAGCGGGTAAAGAGTATGAAAATGTTATGCTTATGGATAAGACAGGTCAGCTTGATTCTAAAATCTGGGACCCTAATTCAGGCGGAATAAGTGACTTCGATGCACTTGATTATGTTGCGGTTACAGGACAGGTTACAAGTTTCAATGGAGCATTACAGTTAAAGATTGACAGAATCAGAAAGGCTGACGAGGGTGAATATATTGAATCTGATTATATTCCAAGCAGCCGTTTCAATATTGATGATATGTATAAAGAGCTTCTTCAGTTTGCGGGAAGTATTAAAAATACATATATTTCATCACTCTTAAAAGCATTTTTTGTGGATGATGCGGACTTTATCAGAAAATTCAAGTCAGTTGCAGCCGGAAAGTCTGTTCATCACGGATTTGCAGGCGGACTTCTTGAGCACAGCCTTAGTGTGACAAGAATGTGTGATAAAATTGCATCAAATTATGATTTTCTTAACAGGGATCTGCTGGTTGCCTGTGGAATGCTTCACGACTGCGGTAAGGTAAGGGAACTTGCAGAATTTCCTAAAAATGATTATACGGATGAGGGGAATTTCCTCGGACATATTGTAATGGGATACGAGATGGTTACTCAGAAAATGAATCAGATAGAAGGATTTCCTGAAACATTGAAAGCGGAAATAGGTCATTGTATACTTGCACATCATCGTGAACTAGAGTATGGTTCGCCAAAAAAACCGGCAATAGCGGAGGCACTTGCTCTTGCATTTGCAGATGACTGTGATGCAAAAATGGAGACAATGCGTGAGGCACTTGAGGCGAAAGATACAAATGACTGGCTTGGATACAATAGATGGATTGATGCTAATATCAAGAGAACAATTGTGTAGATAAGAATTCATCTTATAGGAGAATTTATGTTAAAAAAAGACGATCAGGTTACGATTGAAATAGAAGATATAGGAACAGACGGTGCGGGAATAGGCAAAGCCGATGGTTATACACTTTTTGTAAAAGATGCGGTTATAGGTGATATTATAAAAGCCAAAGTTATTAAGGCAAAAAAGACATACGGATATGCAAGGCTCATGGAGATAATAACACCTTCTAAAGACAGGGTAGAACCTGTATGCCCTGTTGCAAGGCAGTGTGGCGGATGTCAGATTCAGCAGATGTCGTACTCAGCACAGCTTAAATATAAACAGAAGCTTGTCCGTGACAATCTGGCAAGAATCGGTGGAATAACAGATTGTGAAGTTCTTCCTGTAATAGGAATGGAGAATCCGTTTAATTACCGCAACAAAGCACAGTATCCGGTCGGAAGAAATAAGGACGGAAAAGTTGTAATTGGTTTTTACGCAGGAAGAACACACAGTATTGTAGATTATACGCAGTGTGCAATCGGTGCACCTGAAAATGCACAGATTCTTGAGAAAATCCGTACATTTATCAATGAAAACAATATAAGCGTTTATGATGAGCAGTCCCACAAGGGACTTATCCGTCATATTCTGATAAGAACAGGAAAACATACCGGTCAGATTATGGTCTGTCTTATTATAAACGGTAAAACGCTTCCGCATGCTGACAAGCTGGTAGATTGTTTAAAAGATATCAGCGGAATGTCATCAATTATGATTAACATTAATAAGGAAAGAACTAATGTTATTCTTGGCAGTGAATGTTCAGTAATATGGGGGAATTCCTATATCGAGGACAGTATCTGCGGGATTATGTTCAGAATTTCACCGCTCTCATTTTTTCAGGTCAATCCTATGCAGACGGAAAAGCTTTATAGTAAAGCTCTTGAATATGCAGAACTTACGGGAAATGAGACGGTCTGGGATTTGTATTGCGGAATAGGAACAATATCGCTTCTTATGGCAACAAAGGCACGAAAGGTATACGGTGTCGAGATTGTTCCACAGGCGATAGAGGATGCAAAAAATAACGCACTCCGCAATTCTCTTAATAATGCTGAATTTTTTGTCGGCAAGGCAGAAGAGGTTGTGCCGCGTATTTATGATGAAGATATGAAAAAAGCGGAAAATGAGCCGGTTGATTCAAAAGAAAGTTCTGGATTGTCCGATTCTGCCTCCTTTGAGTCTGTAATGAGGATTAATCCTGATGTTGTGGTTGTTGACCCGCCTAGAAAGGGCTGCGATGAGACACTTCTTGATACGATTGTCAAAATGAATCCTAAGCGGATTGTGTACGTGAGCTGTGATTCGGCAACACTTGCACGCGACCTGAAATATCTTGCTGCTAACGGTTACGAGATAGCTCGTGTTCAGCCTGTAGACCAATTCGCTCATACGGTGCATGTGGAGACTGTCGTGAAGCTGGTCCGACAAACTTCCGACGCATATATCGACCTCAAAGTGGATATGGACGAGCTTGATTTGACTGCTTCTGAAGCAAAAGCAACGTATGAAAAAATCAAACAGTATATCTTGGACAAATACGATACGAAAGTTACAAATCTATACATTGCTCAGGTAAAAGATAAGTATGGCATTATTGAACGAGAAAATTATAATAAGCCAAAATCCGCAGATGCAAGACAGCCACACTGCCAGCTTGAAAAAGTAGAAATGATTGAAGAAGCACTTCGTTATTTTAGAATGATTTAAAGTGTAATCGGCATATTGGTATAAACAAGAATCCTTCTGTAAAATGATAGTACAATCAAATTACAGGAGGATTTTTCTATGAAAACAATATTTGAAGAACAAGGCGTTGAGTATCATCAGGCGGGAGATTATATGCTCCCAAATGTAGAGCAGGCAGAACAGAATGAATATCAAATCGGCGTGTGGGGCAGCGTTACAAGCGACATTTAAAATCAAATCATCGAGTTCTCTATTATAATTATCTGACTTCGAGCAGGCTGTATGAACATCTTGCCGAAGTCGATACACGAGCCGAGGAAATATTTCAGGAGCTGATAAAATCACTTGCCGAAAAGGACAATGTAACAGAGAAACTCAAAGCAGAAAATACATTTTTATGGATTTGCAAGATGAATAACATTCGGAATTGTGCCTCTGAAATTGTAAATGCCGAGGTGATTTATGTATGAGAGAAGTATTATATGGAATACTTCTGGATTGCAAGTGTCTGTCAGACTCCAATGGAGATGCATGGCGTGATGAATATGAAAAGTGTTCCTGCATGACAAAATCAAATTGACTAATACTGATTGGCAATCTACAATGATTTTGTTGCTGGTTATGAAAGTGGAATGACTATGGTAGATGAAGGACAGACTTCTATGAGTACCAACAGTAACAGATAGATTCATACAGCAAGCTATTGAGAGGGATATAGCCAGTCTTGAGAAAAAAGAAATTGACCGATATGTATCTCGATGATAAATACAGTGAGCTTAGCAAGAAGCTGGACAAATGCGAGGAAGAGAAAGTAATATTTTCTGACTGTGCATTATCACAGAAAAACATTGTAGATAAGATGAAGGCTATCAGAGCCAAGCTAAAGAACGCAGAGGATGGTATAGTCGATCCATATAAGCTGACCTTCGTGTTAAAGGGGATGGATGAAAGAAGCATACCAGATGCGAGAGACAGATATATGAATCTTCATAAAGCAGTTTAGTCGATTAAAAATTGAGGTGAAAAGATGAAAGACAACAAGCGTGAAATTAGCATTGTTCGTTCTTCAGCAGCAGAGTATCTTACATTTATAACTGCAACTGGAGAAGGAGATGTTAATGCTATATATTCTGATGAAAATGTATGGCTTACCCAGAAAATGATGGGGGTATTATATAATGTAGAGACAAATACGATTAATTATCATCTGAAAAAAATATTTATGGATAAAGAAGTAGATGAGAATTCAGTTATTCGAAAATTTCGAATAACTGCCGCTGATGGAAAAACATATAATACCAATCATTATAATCTGAGTGCAATCATTGCGGTAGGAAATAAAGTGGATTCTCCGAGAGCTATCCAGTTCAGAAAGTGGGCAAATCATATAATTGAGGAATTTGCAGTTAAAGGATTTGCTATGGATGATGAGAGATTAAAAAATTTTGGGACTGTTTTAACAAAAGATTATTTTAAGGAGCAGTTAGAAAGAGTACGGGAAATCCGCCTCTCAGAAAGACGATTATATCAAAAAATAACAGATATATATGCAACAAGGAGGTGATTTTTATCCACATATGTTATTTCAGATATTCGTGAGCTTGTCTACATCCCCAAGTTCCCCGTCATATTAATAGTCGCCTGAAAACGGAATTCCCTGTCGTCGGTGAAAAATCCGTATAGACCATGATATTTTTCCATGACGGAAATCATGCTCTGTACGCCAATTCCGTGGCCGGGACGATATGATACAGGAATACCGTCTTTAAAGACAGGTGCATATTTTGGAGATGAGCAGTAGCTGTTTGCAATATTTATACAGAGCTGTTCGTTTTTTTCATAAATTTTTAAATTGATATAGCGTTGTTCAGCTTCAGAAATGTGTGTGCATGCATTGAGGGCATTTTCAAGGGCATTTGCAAGCAGGCTGCATAAATCTGCTATTTTAAATGAATCAAAATTTGATGCGGTGACATTAAAATTAACAGTTATGTTTTGGGCAGCAGCTTTGTCGGCATATGATGACAAAATCAGATTTATCGCTTCGTTGCTGCAATATCTGATAAAACGGCTGTTTTCAAGTCCGGTGCATATTTCATCAATATAAGAGAGAGCCTGTGAAGTTTCGTTATTTTCAATACAGTTTTTTATAAAATTCATATGGTGACGCAGGTCATGTCTGTATATAGAAGACTGTTTTTGCGAAAAGGACAGCTGTTCTATTTCTTTTGCAGCTTGTGAAGTTGCCGTCGTGAGCAGCAGATTTTCGCGTTCAGCTTTATTTTTTTCATCGGAAAATTTTAACGATAACATTGATAATATAAAATAAAATACAACAATAAAACTGTCCATAAAATCTATGACAACAGCTCCGCCTGTATACAGCAAATCAGTGTATACAGTAAATGTGTATTCCAGAATATAATAAGCCAGAGGAAGCATGAAAAATAATAACAAAGCTTTCTTTGATTCATATTTCAGGCGGATTATGTACGGAGACATGTATTTGATAACGAGAATCATAAGCGGAATTGTGACAAGAATGGAAACAGTATCAGAAACCAGAGTATTACCGTCAAAAAATGATGCTGCAAGAGTTCCAAACCATTTTCTTGGTGTGCATAAAAGATATGCGGCAAGAACTGAGGTTACGGAAATTAATATATTTTTATGAAAATAAAAACATATTAATAAAATAAGTGGAATGTGTATAAGGAGAGGATAACATTTATAAAGAACTGTTTCACCGAGGACAAAATAGAAAACAGCCTGAATTAACGCAAATAAAATAAGTGTAATTATATAAAAGCTGCTGTATTTTTTCCAGCTTATATCTGCGAGACATAATGATACAACGATTCCGAAAATTAATACAAATATATAGTTGGTTATATTTAAAATGACAGAAATATCCATATTTTCAGTCCTCCATCTGGAATGCGAGATAATGTCGTTTAATATCGGCAACTCTTCGTTGTGCAAGTGGAATTATAAGTGAATTCTGCATATAAATATCTGTGGCGTTAATGTGTCGTATATAATTCATATTTACGAGAAAAGAGCGATGAACAAGAATAAATTCATGGTTATTTAAAAGAAATTCGCATACATTTGAAAATTTATCCGTACATTCGATTTTTTCATCGTTTTTTAAGTGATATATGACATGATGTTTTTGTGCTTCGACACAGATAATATTTGATAACATAATTTTGTGTACACCAATATTGCTCTTTATTACAACATATTTTTCTTGTTCATATTTTCTTTTTTCGACAATTTCGTTAATTGAATTTAAAAGACGATTTTTGTCAACAGGTTTTAATATGTAATCAGTTGCTTTGACACAGTAGCTTTCAACAGCGAATTCAGGTGAAGACGTAAGAAAAATAATATCGGAAGCTTTGTCAAAACTGCGTATTTCGGTTGCAAGATTCATACCGCTTAAGACGGGCATGACAATATCAAGAATATATATGTCGAATTTTTCTTTTTGTATAATAGAGGCAAGTTCTACACTGCTTCCGAATTTTGAAATATAAATATCGTATTTTTTTTCTTCAAAATAGTTATTTAGTATTTCGTAAATGTTATTAAGTTCCGCAATATCGTCATCACAAACAGCAATTTTCATATGTAATCTCCGTAAATCCCGGTATGTCAAAAATTCTTTAATTGTTAAAATACCGAATAATAACAACATTATAACCCGCACCGATAAAAAATTCTAGTCACTCTACGCATCGTCGATTGAAAAAATTCACTTAAAATCGTAAGATTTTCATATGATAATGCCGATGCAGATAAGAATTACGCAGATTGCGAAGAGGAAAAGCGGGAACTTGCATTATATAAGGAAGAGATTGAAAAATATAATATGAGAAGAAAAAAGTTACATAAAAGTATAACTATTATATGTGTTGCTGTCGGCATTGCACTGATAACAGCAGGAATATATTTTTTAAAGAATCCATACATGCAGACGTCTGAAGCCGTTCGCGGAAGTATTGACGGTCCCACAGCGGTTTATTTTGTGAAAAAACAGCCCGCAGTAGGAAGCGTCATATCCTGCATAACAGGAATTGTATGTATTGCGGCAGGAGTTGCCTTGACTATAAAAGATACTCGTAATACATCAAAAATCAGATAACTTTATAGCCCATTTCTTTTATGGTGCGAATATCCTCATCCATTGAAATTCCTTTTACGGTCAGCATATTTCCCGTGATTGTCGCATTGGCACCTGATTTGAAACATGAAAAGCCGCTGTCGGGAAGATAATTTCTGCCTGCGGCTAATCTTATATATTGTTTCGGAAGTATAAAACGATAGAGAGCGGTTATTCTTAAAATTTCTTCTTTTGTAAGAGGAGCAAAATCGCCCATAGGTGTGCCTTTTATTGGATTTAAAAGATTAATCGGCACTGATGTGACATCAAGGTCACGCAGCGTGAATGCCATATCGATGCGGTCTTTCATTGTTTCACCGACACCGAAAATACCGCCGCTGCAAACTTCAAGCCCTGCTTTTTTTGCCGCAATTATTGTGGCGATTTTTTCGTCATATGTATGGCTTGTGCACAGGTACGGAAAATATCGTCTTGATGTCTCAAGGTTGTTATGTATTCTTACAACGCCTGCTTCTTTAAGTTTTCTGAATTGCTCTTCGCCCAGAAGACCGAAAGAGGTACAGACCGAAAGTTTAGTATCACGGCAGATTGCTTTGATTCCGCTGCATATTTTGTCAATATCTTTGTCGCTTACGCGTTTTCCGGATGATACCAGACAGTAGTGGCGTATATCGTGAAGATTACGGAGTCTTGCGTGTCTTAAAAGAAGCTCCGGAGAAATCATTGCATGGGCTTTGACGGGAATCTTTGCACATGTTGACTGTGAACAGTAAACGCAGTTTTCGGAACATTTTCCGCCTTTTACATTGACAACGGCACATATGTCAAAGTCATTTCCAAAAAATGTGTGCTGTATTTCATCGGCGGCTTTGCACAAATCATCAAGGTCTGCTTCCGAAAGAAACAAAGCATCGTCGATTGTAATTAACCCGCCTGATATTACTTTATCTTTTAAATCATTTATTGTCATAAAAATAACCTGCTTTCTGATAAAAATAGTAACTGGTAAAACAATCATAATATAAAAAACATTAATAAATGATATTATAATCAGTAAAATGTATATTGTCAACGAAATGTAAACTACAATGAAATAAAGGTTGACAATAAAGAGGGCGTTTATTATACTTGCTTTAGACAAAATATATACGAGTGAGGTATAATAAAAATGGAAACACCAACAAAACCAGTAGCGGGTGCAAAACCTGCATTTACAACACAAAGCTTAGTCATGATGGCTATATTTGCTGCAATTTTATGTATTTCTGCATATATCAGCATACCGATTCCAGTTCCCGGAGCACCGCATATTACACTGCTTAACTTTGTAATTCTTCTTATTGCATTGTTATTTCCGCTTCAGCAGTCATTTTTTATCATTCTTGTATGGATGCTTCTCGGTGTGGTAGGACTTCCTGTATTTATCGGCGGCGGTGCCGGAACAGGTTATTTAATCGGACCATGGGGCGGTTATACTGCAACATTTATTCTCGTTGCTGTAATTCTTCCGCTTATCAGAGGTAAAAAATATAGCCGTATAAGATATACACTTTCTGCTATTGCGGGTGCGTTGATTATTGACATTCTTGGAATGTTCTGGCTTATGGCACAGAATCATCTTAATTTACAGAGTGCATTTTTAATCGGATTTGTGCCGTTTATTCCGCTTGATTTGGTAAAATCAATAGTTGCGGCTCAGATAGTTCCCGCATTTAAAAATATTATTAAAAATTAACGGTTTTGTCAGTGCTTTCAAAAAACAAGTACGAGGCATAATTATGGATAATATTTATACAGTTATAAGAATTGACGAACCTGATTTCGGGTGCGAAGGTCTTCCTGACGGAGCGGTTTACAAAGACATTGTAAGAATTAAGGATAGTTCGGGCAATGAAAAGCAGCTTGAAATCGCAGATGCGTATTTATATGAAAATGATATTAACGAGGGGAACAGCGTGATTATATCGGATGGAAGTATTGTAAAGGTGTAAACTAAGCGGAACATGATTTATGGAGAAAACTTCATTTATCATGTTCCTTTTTTATTTACGCGTGTAACGAGCCAAAGTCCGTGCTTGCACGAGACCTTGGCGACTGCCGCGATAACTTGAGAAACTCGCGGAGCGTGTTTCTCATAGTTATGGGTCGTGATCCTGTTGAATCTGCGAAGCATGCGAAATGATTTGTGGCAATAAAATAAAAACTGTTTAAAAATTACAATATACTTGACAATATATGACTAAAGTGTAATTATATAGCTATAATATTTGTTTTGAAATGAGTACATTATGAATGAGAGGTGCAAAAGAATATGGGGATAAAAAATATTTCCGATAAAATCAGAGTAAGTAAAGACAGAATATTTTATAATATAAATATGCGTGATATAGATTATATTAGGGCATATAACAGTGAGACGCAGATTTTTGCCAAAGGTGAAACATTCAGGAGTGACGATTCACTTGTTGTAGTGGAAGAAATCCTTGATAAGTGTGTCTTTTTTAAAATATCAAGGTCTTATGTTGTGAATATACAACGAATTAAAGAGCTGGACGAGGCAGGACGACGTATAAAGATATACGATGAATTCATACCTGTGACAGCGAGAAAAATGAGTGCGTTAAAAAAGGCTTGTATTGAATATAAGCTTAACAGAGGGGAGAATTCTTAGAATCAGTCTAAAAATATTTTTTTAATAAATTCCCTGACAGTACAATAAAATAATAGTTTGAATTGTGTGAAAAATATACACAAAAAGAGTTATACCCCTCGTTCACGGAGTTATCATTGAAAATAGTGTCGAATAATGTAATATAAAATCAGACAGTGCCAAGCTTCAGTATGGAGTGGATAAAGTTGAAGCCAATTATTATTTTTATACAAGTGAAGGGTATGAACATTCACAGTATGTAAATGCGGGAAAGTAATATTTAAAAATCAGTTCCTGTCAACGTATATCCGTAAAAAGATATACGTTGACAGTTTGGGAGGTTGTTATGATGAAGTTCAAAAATACATTAATAATTTTTTTAGGTATTATAGCAATTATTTTTGCGGGCTGCAAAGAAAAAAAGGCAACACATGAATCGGGGACGCTTGAAGAACCAAAAGTAGAAACATACGAAGAAAATGGGGTTAATTTTACAAGAGAAAGTTATATAGGATATGAGATAACATATCCCAGTTTAGATAAAAAAATAGTTGATAAAACTTTTATTCAATACGGAGACAATCAATATACATGTTATGGGTATGAAAAGCCTGCATACAGTGTTAATGAAACTTATAAAGGAGAGCCGTATCATTTATGGACATATCATAAATTATGGACATTACCTGATGACATAAGCAGGGAAAATTTATCTGATGTTACATATACTGTGTATAACAAAACCGGAACATTTGTAAAAGAATTGCAGACAAGTAAAGTTGTCGAAAATGCACAGTTGTCGGGAGGGTATAAATTAGACTCAAGTTGTACGGTTACATCAGATTATACGGGAGATTTATATTTGTGTATTGTGTCGGAATATTATGGCTTTGTTGAAAAGATGACAAGCGAAACAAATAAGTTGTCATTTGACCAAACAATAATAGGTGTAAACGCAAGGTATGCAGATGGAAGTACAGAAAATGCTTATTACAGCATTGAATATTATCCTGAAGGAAATAAAAAAGAACCATATAAAATCTACTATATATACCGCCTTACATTAGAAGAATAAAATGAGTACAAACAGAAGATATACGTTGGCAGTTTGGGAGGTTGTTATGATGAAGTTCAAAAATACATTAATAATTTTTTTAGGTATTATAGCAATTATTTTTGCGGGCTGCAAAGAAAAAAAGGCAACACATGAATCGGGGATTATAGCAGAACCTCAGAAATCAGAAACATATGAAGAGAATGGAATATCATATAAGAAAGAAAAATATTTGAGTTATGAGATAACATATCCTGTTTTAAATAAAAATATAAAAGATAAGTCATTTGTGCAATATATTGATTATCAGTGTTATTGGTGTGGATATAACAGACCGACAAGTGACCCGAGCGATTCTTATAAAGGTGAACCATACGATTTGCAAATATATCATAAAGAGTGGGAACTTCCGGCAGATATAGAAAAGCAAAATATCAGTGAAATAACATATACAGTGTATAACAAACCGGGAACATTTGTAAATGAATATCAGCAGGCAAAAATTGTAAAACAAGCCCAGTTAAACGGAGGATATAACCCGTCACCACGCATTACAATTAGCGGAGATTGTAACGATATAGTATATCTTGCTGTGATTGCAGAGTATTATGGTAGGGCAGATGACAATGAGAATTCATCTATATTACAGCAGAATTCATTTAACGATACAATAATAGGGGTTAAGGTAAAGTATAATGATGAAAGTGTAAAAGAAGCATATTATATTTTGGAATTTAACGAAAATATGCCACCAAAAGAGTCGGACAAAATGTTTATATTATACCGCCTTACATTAGAAGAATAAAAACAGTAAACGGAGGGATGCGTATGGCAAAAAAATTAACAGCTGTTGTAATGATTATTTGTATTGGAATAACGGCTTTGACGGGGTGTGGTAAAAAAACAGTATCTAAAGCTGTTTTAAAAAATGATATGGAAAAAATAGAGATTAATGATATAGGCGTGTCAAAAGATGATTCGCAGCCGTATTGGGGTACATATGTGCACACATTTGCGGCGGCTGATGGCGGATATTATTATATAGGTAAATGGAATAATGCTTTTTTCCTGTTGTTTTTTGATAGAGATACCAAGGAATGTTATCCGGTGTGCGGGAAAGCGGATTGCACACATGATAATATGGAATGTAATGCCTATGTTGGGTACCAGTATTCAAAGAACAGACAGACAACAACATATTATTTGGACAGTGCGGTTTATTATTACAAAGATAATGTATATCTTCTTGATACGAATGGGTATCTTGTAAGATTTTCAACTGACGGAAGTACAAGGGAAAAAATAGCCGTTGTATATGCGTATGGTGGTGAGAGCGGAACAAATCTCGTGTTCCATGATGACTATGTGTATGTATACAATCTGCTTGGACATTTGGGAAATGAAGAAGAGGCTGTAGAGACAATAAAGCGTTATTCGCTTGATGGTAAAAAAGAAGAGACAGTTCTGGAATATACAGGTACAGGTGCCGCAATAACAAGGGCAAAAAGCTATGGGGAAAGACTCTACTTTCTTATAGAAACAGCGACAATGAGTAAAGACGAAAAAGCAAATAAGGTAATTATGAACAGCAGATACAACAGTCTTTATGCGTATGATTATAAGACCGGAACAGCAGGCAAAGTATTAGAAGGCAGTATAACAGATTATTGTATAGATGAAGTGTCAGGGAATATTTATTATTATGAATATAATGATGGCATGTATTGCTATAACGTAAAATCAAAAGAAAAAAATAAAATTTTTGATGGAAGCGAAGAAACCAGAAAAATGGAACTCTCTTTTGATGGAAAATACGTATATGCAGATAATCGTTTCTGGTCGATTGAAGCCGCAAGAAGTTACCAGACATATGACAGAAAATGTGTCGTATATTCAACAGATGGCAAGCTTATAAATACAATTAGCTGCAAAGGTGAAACATTTGCATTTTTTGGAGATGAGGATTATATGTTTGCGGAGGTTGAATTTGAGGAAAAAAGCTCAAGCGGTTCAAAGAGCGGACTTGCTTATATTAAAAAAGACGATATGGGTAAAGAATGTAAGTGGACAGAACTTAAATAATAAAAATGTCGTGTTATGGGGGTGAAGTATGCAGGAATATAAAAGGATATTAACTAAAAAATTAATTATAACAGTTATATTGTGTATGCTTCTTAATATAGCACTTTTTTTGTACGGCCAGCTTGAAGGACGAAATATTAATGATGTAATATCCGACAGCAGGCAGTATTCCGATTTAATCAGCCGTTTGAAAACGCAGAGAGAAGAATCGGATTTTGAGGGAATGTTTGAAGATGTTACACAGATTATAAAACAGGATAAAGAAGATGGTAAAGAATCATCGGCATCACTTGTAAGACTGAGAAAGAAACTTAAATATTTATCGGGTTTTACAAGTCAGGTAAACGAATGTCTTCAACAGGCAGAACAGATGCGTGGAAAGAAGCTGTTTTCAAATAAAAAAAGTTATTCATATAACAATATCTTAAAGACGGCTGAGGATTATAGCAGGATAGCTGATGTTAAGGTTGTGCTTGTGAATGATATGTGCATTGAAAAGACAATAGAATATAAATATACATATTATTTGCTGGCTGTATGTATGATTGTGATGATATATGAATGCTTTAAGGAACGTGATAACGGCATGTGGCAGATAGTTCACAGTTCAAAAAGCGGACGTATGATACTTGCGTTGAAAAGATTTATATTTGTGTGGATATATGCGTTTGTGCTTACATTCATATATTTTGTATCAACAGTTATTGTATCTGTTTTGTTATACGGAGTATCCGGAATATGGAAAGCACCTGTTCAGTCGATAGAGACGATGAGCGGATTTACAATAAAATGCAATATGGCGGCATATATGTGTCTGCTCTGTTTAATTGCATCGTTTGTACTTGCAATGTTCGGAAGTATAATTTTGGCGTTATTTACTGTTATAAGAAACAGAAATGTTGTACTTATAGGCAGTGTAATATTTGCGGGAGCCGAGTATCTGCTTTATAAAAATATAAGTTTGCAGAGCCGTATAAGTTTTCTGAGAGTGGTTAATATTATTAATTTTTTTGATATTAATACACTTTTGTCGAAATATGCAAATTGGGGATTTAAAACATTTGTTGTCTCATCAAAAGTTTTAATTATAACTGGAATGGCAGTTGTAACAATAATAATGTCTGTGGCGGCACTTATAAAGAGTGTTACATTGAGACCATTCGGAGCACAAAATGTGCTAAAAAAATTGTTTGATAAAGCGGGAGAGTTATATCAGAGAATATTTGCGTTATATCCGCCTGTAATTAAAGAAATGCATAAACTGATATTTACGGGAAAAGGATTTTTTGTAATTGCAATAGGACTTGTTCTTACATTATATATATGCGGTTCGGGGAAAATGGTATTTTCCGAGTCACAAAAGGAATATGATAATATATATATTCAAAAAGGCGGAGAAGATTATTCACAGCTAAAGAGTGAGATTGATGAACTTAACAGCAGGTATGACAGTATTCAGAAACAGCTTAAAGATATGCAGGAGGCATATAAAAACCGGGAAGTTTCGGATGACGAATTTCTTTATGCTGTAAATGCGGCACAGACGTTAAAATATGCAATTCAGAATAAAGAAGAATTAATAAATAAAATAGATTATCTTGCAAATATAGAAAATCAATATAATAAAAAAGGATGGCTTATCTCTGACAGGGGATATGAGCAGTTTTTTGGAAAGTATGGCAGACTTAGGGAATGTGTACTTGTCGGACTTATGGCTGCAATAATATTTATTGTGGTTTCAAGAGGGGCAGAAATACGATATTCAACGGGTATGAATATTATTGAGAATACATCGGCAGAGGGAAGAAAAAAACTTGCTTTAAAGCGGGATTTTGCAGCTATTATTTTTTCTGCGGCGGTTGTACTTATATTAAGTATAGTTGATTTGGGATTTGTAAGCCGAATGTATAATCTGACGTATAAAAATGCTCCGCTTGTGAGTCTTTCATTTATCGGGGATTATCTTGGAAAAGGAATCGGCAGAAATGCTGTCATACAAAAAATTATATTGTCATCAAGTATAGCAGGATTTCTTATTATAAGAATTGTATTGAGAATAATAACTGGATTTGTTGTTACGGCAGCGGCTTTATTGTCGGGAACTTTTGCCGCCAGAAAGAAAAATGCAGCAGTGGTTCCTATTGTAATGGCTGTAGTTGTATTGATTACAGTATTTATTTTTAACGGACTTGCAATATTTTAAATATTGTAATTATTTATGAAGTGTAAACTAAAAATCTTTTTGTCATATATTATAGTATAACCGAATATATGAAAGGAAACTATTGAATATGGCAAGATTTACAAATCAGGCACAACTTCGTTACGGCAATGCCGTTACAAATTCCAATATAGCGGTAGGAGAAATTCTGGAGGTGCTCTCGGCTACAAAAACGGCAGTGAGAAATACCTACGGACAGAGTGATACAGTTACGTATATTGTCAGTATTGTAAATTCGGGAACAACTCCGATTACAGGTATTTCAGTAACTGATAATCTTGGAGAATATACATTTGGAACAACAACACTTGTTCCACTTACGTATATTGACGGAACTGTAAAATATTATGTAAATGGTGTATTACAGCCATCAGCTGTTGTTACAGCCGGACCGCCACTTGTAGTGTCAGGAATAACGGTTCCGGCAGGAGGCAGTGTTACAGTTGCATATGAGGCAGCAGTTAATGAATTTGCACCACTTGATACAACCTCAGTTATAAATAATACAGCAATTGTTGCCGGAACAGGCATAACACCTATTACAGCTGAAGAAGAAATAACTGTAGAAAGTACGCCGGTTCTTACAATTACTAAATCTGTAAGTCCTGTTCCTGTTACGGAAAACGGTACACTGACATACACATTTTTAATACAAAATTCCGGTAACGTGGCAGCAGATGCTTCTACGGGAGTTGTGGTTACAGACGTGTTTGACCCTGTGCTGTCAAATATTTCCGTTACGTTTAATCAGACAGCATGGAGTTCACCTGCCAATTATTCTTATAATGAAACCACGGGAGCGTTTGCAACCAATTCGGGTCAGATAACGGTTCCTGCGGCGACATTTACACGGGACGAAGTAACGGGCGTGTGGAATATAAGTCCGGGAATAAGCACTTTGGTGGTAACAGGTACTATTTAATATATCAAGAATTAGAAAAGTATAGAATGGGCGAGGGCTGTAACGGCAATCGCCTGTTTTTTTTATGTTTATGCCGAAAAGTCTATTGACATAGCCCCAAAAAGGGAGTACACATTTGTTGAGAAAAGATGAAATGAGGAAAAATATATGAAGTACGTAAAGCAGTTTCTTATCATTATAGGAATATCGCTTGCCGGCGAAATATTAAAATATATTCTGCCGCTTCCGATTCCTGCAAGCATTTATGGAATGGCAATTCTTTTCATTGCACTTTTAACAGGTATAATTAAGTTGAAAGATGTACGTGAGACAGGAAAGTTTCTTATTGAAATTATGCCTCTTATGTTCATTCCTGCCGGTGTAGGACTTATGTCATCATGGGGCGTGTTAAAGCCTCTTCTTGTACCGGTCAGTGTTATAACAGTTGTTTCACTTGTTGTAGTTATGGCAGCAGGCGGTCTTGTGTCACAGGCAGTTATCAGAATTACAAGAAAGAAAAATGGAGATAATTATGATGAATGAATTTTTTATTAACTCAGCATTCGCAGGGGTTACAATAAGCCTTGTTTCATACATGCTTGGCATGTATCTGAAGAAAAGGTTTAAACTTGGAATATTTAATCCGCTTCTTATAGCAATTGCAGTTACAATGGTAATATTATTTGCACTTAACGTTGATTATGATACATATAATACGGGAGCAAAATATCTTAGCTGGCTTCTGACACCATCAACAGTGTGCCTTGCAATACCGCTTTATGAGCAGATATCACTTCTTAAAAAGAATTTTGCGGCAGTTGCGGCAGGAATTGTCGCCGGAGTGCTTGCCAGCCTTTTAACAATATTTATTATGGCAAAGCTTTTTGGACTTGGACATACCGAGTATGTGACACTTCTTCCAAAGTCAATAACGACAGCAATCGGTATGGGTGTCTCTGAAGAACTTGGTGGTTACGTTACAATTACAGTTGCAGTAATAGTTATCACTGGTGTAATTGGAAATATATTTGCAGAACTTATCTGTAAAATATTCAGAATAAATGAACCAATAGCTAAGGGAATTGCAATTGGTTCAGCTTCACATGCAATAGGAACAGCAAAAGCTATGGAAATGGGTGAAATTGAGGGCGCAATGAGCAGTCTTTCAATAGCGGTTGCGGGAATTCTTACAGTATTTGGGGCAACACTTTTCAGTAATTTTATGTAATTGGAGGTTTTTGGCTATGATTATTACAATCGCAAGAGAATGTGGATGCTATGGTGATTTGATTGGAGAAAAGCTGGGAGAAAAACTTGGAATTCCTGTATACGATAAAAAGTCCGTAACACAGATGGCAAAAGAGGCCGGAATTTATAGCAAATATCCAAATTTCTTTTCGGAGAAACAGGCAAATGAGTTTCTTGCTGCAATTATATCGGATGAGTGTGAGACAGTGAAAGATACTCCCAGGAAAGCACTCAGTGCTGTAATAAAAGGTGAATCATTTCTTTTAATAGGCAGATGTGGTAATTTTGCATATGGCACAGACCATAATGTTTTAAGAATATTTTTAAGTGGAAACAGACAGATACGCGTTGGAAATATTATGAAAAAACACAATGTGAATGTGCGTGAAGCAGAAAAAACGGTTGATTCGACAGATGAGAGAAGAGCAGCATATCATAAGTATTATACAGATGAGACATGGGGATATGCGGGCAATTATGATTTGTGTCTTGATGCATGCAGACTTGGAGTAGACGGAGTTATAGATATAGTGTTACAATATATTAAAAAGACCGGAATGGAGAAAGATTAGCATGAGCTATAAACTTGCGATATTTGATTTGGACGGAACGCTACTCAATACAATAAGAGATCTTGCAGATAGTGTGAATTATGCACTTGAAAAAAATGGTTTTCCCAAAAGAACGCTTGAAGAAGTAACAAAATTCGTAGGTAACGGAATACGGAAACTGGTTGTGCGTGCTGTTCCAAAAGGAACAGATGAGCACATGAAAGATGTTGTGTTTGAAGATTTCAAGGAATATTATGGAAAACATTGTGCTGATAAGACAGAAAAATATCCGGGAATTGATTATGTACTGGATTCGCTTCACAAAGAAAGATGCAGGACAGCAGTTATATCAAACAAGGCTGATTATGCAGTAAAAATATTGTGTGATGATTTTTTCCCGGGTAAATTTGATGCTGTATATGGTGAGCGTGAAAGCATGGGAATCAAAAAAAAGCCTGACCCGCAGGCGGTTCTTGCTGTTCTTGACGAATTTAAAACAGACAGAAAAGATGCGGTTTATATCGGTGATTCCGAAGTTGATATTGCAACAGCAAAAAATGCAGGAGTTGATGGAATAATAGTTTCGTGGGGATTCCGTGAAAAGGAAATTCTGATTCAGAACGGAGCGGAATGTATAGTAGATACATCACAGGAACTTGTCGATAAAATACTTGGATGATACAAATATAATTATAATCACGGAGAGTGAAAATATGGATACAAGAACAATTTTGCGAAAAGTAAAAGATGGAAGTCTTTCTATAGAGGAGGCGGAACTTGCGTTTGGAAGACAGCCATATGAAGAGTTAGGATACGCCAAACTTGATGAAAACAGGAAAGTACGCCAGGGATTTCCAGAGGTTATATATTGCAGTAACAAACCTGATGATTATCTTGTATCTATTTATTGTAAAATGTTTGAAGAAAATGGCGAAGTGTTTGGCACAAGAGCTTCAATACATCAGTATGAAATAGTAAAGAAGAAACTTCCACAGGTTCAGTATGATGAGGTTTCCAAAATATTAAAGATAGAAAAAACAGACAAAAAGCTGACTGGAAGAATTGCTGTGTGCAGTGCTGGAACAGCTGATATTCCGGTTGCAGAAGAAGCAGCACAGACAGCAGAATTTTTTGGAACATACGTTGACAGAATCTATGATGTAGGAGTAAGCGGTCTTCACAGACTGTTGTCAAAGATGGAAGTTATACAGAAAGCAAATTGTGTTGTTGCCGTTGCCGGAATGGAAGGAGCTTTGGCAAGCGTTCTTGGTGGTCTTGTAAAAAATCCGGTTATTGCTGTGCCTACGTCGGTAGGTTACGGTGCAAGCATGGGTGGTCTTTCGGCACTTCTTACAATGATTAATTCGTGTGCCAACGGTGTTACAGTTGTAAACATTGATAATGGATTTGGTGCCGGATATGTTGCAACACAGATTAACAGACTTGCGGGAGGAAAATAATTTGGCAAAAAAGAAAATATTATATTGGGAATGTAGTTCAGGAATCAGCGGGGATATGGCAGTTGCATCGCTTCTCGATGCAGGTGCAGACGAAAAAGTGCTGCTTGAAGTATTAAAAACAATTCCTGCACATGGGTTTGATATAAAAATAGGCAGAGTAAGCAAGTCAGGTCTTGACTGCTGTGATTTTAATGTTGTGCTTGATAAAGATCATGAAAATCATGACCATGATATGGAGTATCTTTTCGGACATGACCATACACATTTACAAGAAGATACACATCATCATGCCCATGAACATGTTCACGAGGATGGGCATACGCATGAACATCATAATGAACATCATCATGAGCATAGAAATTTAGCTGATGTTATTGCTATAATAGATAAAACTCATATGACAGAAAATGCAAGAGCACTGGCTGTAAAGATATTTACAATTCTGGCACAGGCTGAAGCAAAAGCACATGGAACAGACATAAATCATGTCCATTTTCATGAGGTCGGGGCAATAGACTCGATTGCTGATATAATTGCGGTGTCAGTATGCCTTGATAATCTGGCAGTTGACGAGGTGTGCATACCATCGATGAATGAGGGCTGTGGAACTGTACGCTGCCAGCACGGAATACTTCCGGTTCCGGTGCCGGCTGTTGCCAATATAATTGCAGAGTATGGAATTGCAGTTAATCAGATGGATATAAAAGGTGAATTTATAACACCGACAGGTGCGGCGGTTGCGGCTGCGGTAAGAACTACAGACAGGCTTCCGGATAAGTATATAATCAAAAAAATCGGTATCGGTGCTGGGAAACGTACATACGAAAGACCAAGCATTTTGAGGGCGATGATTATAGAGACCGACGCAGAATCAGAGTGTGGCAAAGCCAATACCGGCTGTGAAGAGGCAGATTATATATATAAACTTGAGAGCAATATAGACGACTGCACAGGTGAAATATTGGGCTATGTCATGGACCGTCTTTATAATGCCGGTGCGAGGGAAGTTAATTACATGCCTGTTTTTATGAAGAAGAACAGACCAGGATGGCTTATTACGGTTATCTGCAAAGAGGAAAATATTAAAACTCTAGAAAATATAATATTTGCAGAGACAACAACTATAGGAATCCGCAGGCAGAAAATGGAGAGGACAATTTTAAAAAGAGAAATTTCCGAGATTGTCACACCGCTTGGAAATGCGGTTGTCAAGGTATGTGATTCTGGTGATTCAAAAGTATTTTATCCGGAATACGAAAGTGCGGCAGCTATTGCCAAAAAAAATAATGTGCCGCTTAAAGAAGTATATGATATTATAAAGAGAGAAATTAATTCAGGAGGACAATGTGGTAAAAAAGAAAAAGACTGAGACAAGCTGTGATTTTTGTAATAATCTTGTTTATGATGATGAAATTGAATCATACGTGTGTGACGTAAACATGGACGAGGACGATTATGCAAGATTTTTAAGTTCAAGCAGAACATATTGTCCGTATTATCAGAGCAATGACGAGTACAAGATTGTTCGTCATCAGATGTAAACGCAGACACGAAACGGAGAATTATTATGGAAGAGAAAAAATATGCAGTGCTAATTGACGGGGATAACATTTCGTCGAAATATCTGGATAGTATTTTGAATGAAATGACAAAATACGGTATTGCAACATATAAAAGAATATATTGTGATTTTACAAGCCAGCAGTCATCAAAATGGCGGAGACTTGTAAGGGATAGCGGAATTCAGGCAATGCAGCAGTTTGCTAATACTGTCGGCAAGAATGCTACTGATTCGACGCTGATAATTGATGCCATGGATATTCTGTATACAGGAAATGTAGACGGATTCTGTATTGTGTCAAGTGATGGGGATTTTACTAGACTTGCAATAAGGCTGAAAGAGTCGGGAATGGATGTAATCGGAATGGGAGAGAGTAAAACTCCGAGATCATTCCGTGCGGCGTGTACGGTATTTACAGATTTGGAAATACTTTATGAGGCAGAGTCTGAAGACGATGAAATCAGTACAAAGGGCAAGAAGCCTGCAGTTAAGCATAATGTTGTAAAGGTTTCGGAGATTGAAAATGTAATTATTGAGATAATTAACGAAAATAACAACAAAGGCAGGAGAACAGGGCTTGGAGAAATCGGAAGCCGTATACAGAAAAAATATAATGACTTTGATGTCAGACAGTATGGCTACAGTTCCCTTTCTACATTTATAGACGAAATTGACAGCTTTGTGTTGATAAAAGAAAACAATACTGTCCATGTGGCATTAAAAGAAGACAATGATGTCAAAGAAAAAGTAGTTCAGTTTGCAAAAGAGTATGTAAAAAAAGCCGGAAAAAACGGCATAGATTTAGGTGCTCTCGGACAGAAAATACATGGAAAATATCCTAACTTTAAGGTTAAAGAATACGGTTATTCTACACTTCAGAAGTTCATTTCGGGAATAAACATATTCAGGATAGAGTCCGATGAAGATAACAGAAAAGTAATATTTCTAAAGGAAAAGTAATGAATAAAACATTAAAGGAAAGAGGTTAAATATTATGAACAAAATAGCAAGTTTTACAGTTAATCATCTGAATCTGCTTCCGGGTGTATACGTTTCAAGACGTGATTACATCGGAAGTGAAGTTGTGACAACATTTGATTTACGTTTTACAAGACCAAATCTTGAGCCACCTATGGATAATCCGGGAATTCATTCAATAGAACATCTTGTTGCTACATTTTTAAGAAACCACCCTGTATGGAGTGAAAAGACAATATATTTTGGACCTATGGGCTGCCGTACAGGATTTTATGTAATATTTGCAGGGGAGCTTAACTCTGAAGATATTCTTGATGTATTGAGAGAAGCCGCTGATTTCGTGCTTTCTTATAAGGGTGAGATTCCAGGATATTCTCCGAGGGATTGTGGTAATTATCTTGATAATAACCTCAAACTTGCACAGATTTACATGGACAAGTTCAAGAGAGAAGTTCTTGATAATCCGACACCTGACAGACTTACTTATCCGGAATAATCAGTCAGAAAAAATAATTAATTATAAACAATACAAAAGGACTTCGCGGATTAACCTGCGAAGTCCTTTTTGGAAGACAAAAATTTATTTAACTCTGATGAGAATTAAACCTCGAATAATAAATCGCCATATGAAGGGAATGGCCAGAATTCCTTGTCAACAATCATTTCAAGCTCGTCAGCAGGAGCTCTCAATTCATCCATTGCAACCTTAACAACATCTCTGAAATATGTTGCCTGCTCTTTACCTTCAGTAATATCAGAAGCTTTTTCAGTAACTTCTGTAAGCTTTTTCAAAGCAGCCTTCATTTCTTTTAAGTATTTAGTAACTTCATCGAGAAGTTCTTTCTGTGTAGAACTGTCAACCCCAGCTTCGCTTACTGCGATAACTGAATTAGCGAGCTCTGTTGTATATGAAACAACAGCTGGGATGATGTGCTTGCTTGCAATATCAATCATAGATTTAGCTTCAATATTGATAGCCTTAGCGTAAGCTTCGTACTTGATTTCGGCTCTTGATCTTAATTCTGACTCTGTAAATACACCAAATGATTCAAAGAGCTTAATAGCCTTAGGTGCTGTAAGAGCTGGAACAGCATCAACCATGGATTTGATATTTGGAAGACCTCTTCTTTCGGCTTCTTCAACCCATTCATCAGAATAACCATTTCCGTTAAATACAATTCTGTGATGTTCTGTGAAGAGTTTCTTAATCATATCATGGCAAGCCATGTCAAAGTTGTCAGCCTTTTCAAGTTCATCAGCAATTTCCCTGAAGCTTTCTGCAACGATTGTATTTAATACAACATTTGCAGGAGCGATTGAATCAGAAGAACCAACCATACGGAATTCAAACTTGTTACCTGTGAAAGCGAATGGTGATGTTCTGTTTCTGTCTGTAGCATCTTTATTTAAATCAGGAAGTGTAGAAGCACCAGTCTTTAATTTGCCCTTCTGTATTGAGTTAGTAGCATCACCTTTGTCGATAAGCTGCATAACTACGTCCTCTAACTGCTCGCCAAGGAACATAGAAATGATTGCTGGAGGAGCTTCGTTAGCACCAAGTCTGTGATCGTTACCAACGTCAGAAGCGGATTCACGAAGAAGGTCTGCGTGAGTGTCAACTGCCTTCATTACGGCACCAAGTACAAGAAGGAACTGGATGTTTTCGTGAGGAGTTTTACCCGGGTCTAAGAGATTAATGCCATCATCTGTTGTGATTGACCAGTTGTTGTGCTTACCTGAACCGTTAACACCTGCGAATGGCTTCTCATGGAGAAGACATACAAGATTGTGGCGATAAGCAACTTTCTTTAATACTTCCATTGTAAGCTGGTTGTTATCTGTAGCTGTATTGCACTGTGCATAGATTGGAGCAAGCTCATGCTGTGCAGGAGCAACTTCGTTATGCTGTGTCTTTGCTGAAACACCCATTTTCCAGAGTTCCTTGTTGACATCCTTCATGAATGCACCGATTCTTTCACGGATAGCACCGAAGTAATGGTCATCAAGTTCCTGACCCTTAGGAGGCATAGCACCGAAAAGTGTACGTCCTGAGAAGATTAAGTCTTTTCTCTGTAAGTATTTATCTCTGTCTACAATGAAATATTCCTGTTCAGCACCAACAGAAGGAGTTACTTTCTTTGAAGTTGTATTGCCGAATAATTTTAAAATACGGAGAGACTGTTCGTTGATTGCATCCATTGAACGAAGAAGAGGTGTCTTCTGGTCAAGAGCTTCACCTGTATAAGAACAGAAAGCTGTAGGGATGCAAAGAGTAGCACCTGTTGCATCTTCACGTACAAATGCAGGTGAAGTGCAGTCCCATGCTGTATAACCTCTTGCTTCAAATGTTGCTCTTAATCCGCCTGAAGGGAATGAAGAAGCATCTGGCTCACCTTTAATAAGTTCCTTACCGGAGAACTCCATAAGAACTTTACCATTTTCGTTAGGTGCAGAGATGAAAGAATCATGTTTTTCAGCAGTAGAGCCTGTGAGAGGCTGGAACCAGTGTGTATAATGTGTGGCACCTTTCTCAATAGCCCAATCTTTCATTTCATTAGCAATAACATCTGCATCTGCGAGCTGTAATTCCTTTTCGCCTTTCATTGCAAGTTTAAGATTCTTGTAAACGTTTTTTGGCAGGCGTTCTTTCATAACTGTGTCGTTAAACACGTTTTCGCCGAAAATCTCAGCAACATTAATCTTTTCACTCATGTCTTTGTCTTCCTTCCTTTATATGTATTTATTATTTAGATAGTAGAACTAAAAAAGGCATTCCCATTTATATCAAAAAGTATATAAATTGGAACGCCTTTGTTCTGCTATTAAATTACGACAATTATCTGTCTTTAAATAAAATAACTCAAAAACATTTATTATGCAAGTGTTTTTTTGAAAATTATTTAAAAATTTAATTTTATAGAGTACAAAACCGCCAAATAGCAAGCTGGTACGGAATGAACCGTGTCAGAAATATGCTGTTCTACGGTATAACAGATTCACCGATATAACTGCCATGTATTATGAGACGTTTAGTAAGATTATCTGCACATGTTGAAAGTGTGATAATCTGAGTTGCTTCACTCACATCACCCGTTGTTTCATACATGGTCAGTTCCTTACGCTGCATTGCATATTGTCTCATGGATGCAATATCAGGGAAATTAAATGTAAATGTGTCGCTGACCGGGTCAGTAAGATACACACTGAAAATCTGATACTCTTTAATCTTATCCTGTGTATAAATGTAGAACTTGTCATTACCTTCTGTAGAATAAAAACCGGAATTGCGGTATTTATGCAGAGAAGAGAACATAGTTCCGCTGTATAATGTGTGACCATATATTATTACATGACTTGCTGTAATGCCGCCTTTTATACGATAGTCGATGAAAGGACAGCCGTTTTTATTAATGGAACCGTCAATTGTGGTTTCAAGATACTTTTCATTATCTGTTCCCTGGACAATCGGCAGACGTAAATTCACAGATGGTACATAAATATACCCCTGGGCGTCAGGATTGATTGCAAGGAGAGCTTCATGATTATATTTGAAAGGAATCTCAACTTCGCCCTCAGGCATCTCAACGGTTACCGGAGTTTTATCGTCAAGAACCTCTGACTGGACATCTTTATAAATATCAGAACCTTTCTTATACTCGAGCAGTATCTTTATGAGCATACCAGCTGACACACAAAAGACAATTATACATATAATGAGAATTATACGTCGTATTACAGATCCTTTCTTTTTTGATTTTTCCTGCTTGTCAAATGCAATGTCAGCTTCATCTTCTTCGTATTCTGTATCATTAATGATGTAGTCATCATCAGAGTGCTTTGAATCCATTATAATCAGGCCTTTCCGGCTGAACCGAAAAGAGTAATCTTTTCACGTACAGTCTGTTTTATTGCTTCAGTACCAGGAGCTAAAAGTTTTCTAGGGTCAAATCCCTTGCCTTCAAGGTCTTTTCCTTCTTCAATGTACTTTCTTGTAGCAGCAGCAAATGCAAGCTGACATTCTGTATTAACATTAATCTTGGCAACACCGAGAGAAATTGCTTTTTTAATCATATCCTCAGGGATACCTGTACCACCGTGAAGAACTAATGGCATATTGCCGACTTTTGCTTTGACAGCTTCAAGAGTTTCAAAGCTTAAACCTTTCCAGTTAGCTGGATATTTGCCGTGGATATTGCCAATTCCGGCTGCAAGCATATTGACACCGAGGTCAGCAATTGCTTTGCACTCATCAGGATCTGCACACTCTCCGGCACCGATAACACCGTCTTCTTCGCCGCCGATAGCACCAACTTCGGCTTCAAGTGACATGCCAAGAGCCTTAGTAATGGCAACGAGTTCTTTTGTCTTTTCAACATTTTCTGCAATTGGATAATGTGAGCCGTCAAACATTATAGAAGAAAATCCGGCTTTGATACACTTGTAGCATCCTTCGTATGTTCCGTGGTCAAGGTGAAGAGCAACAGGAACCGTTATCTCCATAGAATCTGTAAGAGCTTTAACCATATCGGCAACGACTTTGAAGCCGCCCATATACTTTCCGGCACCTTCAGAAACGCCGAGGATAACAGGTGCATTCATCTCCTGTGCAGTAAGAAGAATAGACTTAGCCCACTCAAGATTGTTAATGTTGAAGTGACCTACTGCATATTTGCCCTCACGGGCCTTGTTCAACATATCTGTAGCATTAACTAACATAAGATATACCTCCCGAATAAAATATTTTAACTATCAACATAGAAATATTATACATTATATTCAGACAAATTAAAAGCTAAATTTTGTTGTTAGAAACATTCATATATTGTATAATATGAACAGAATTTGTAGCGGTTATATTACAGATTTCGTATGATATATATAGAGGTGGCAGAAAAATCAAAAAAGGAGGCAATTTATATGACAATATTATCTACGCTCGCAGCAAATGCTGCAATGTTTGCATGTGAGATTAACTTTAATGATGCTGAAGCACATGCAGGAACATCGTTTGTACCATTTTTGGGATTTATGGTATTTCTTATAGGTCTGGTATTCTGTTTTATCGGAATAGTTAAGATTAATGATGCAAAAAAGCAGTGGTATCTTTTCTACGATAACCGTGATAAAGATGACAGAAAACAGCCTAAGTATGCAAAAGAGAAAAAAACAGGCATTATATTTGTTGTTATTGGAGTAGTATGTATGATAGCTTCATTTATTATTATGCGTTAAGAGCTGAAATGTGGAAATCTGGCGTAAGCCGTTAATGTTTCACATAATGCAAGTGAATTTTAGGTAAAAAAACACTGCCCGTTTTTGTCGGGCAGTGAAAAGAGGGAGGAGAGCTGTTCTCTATAAATTAACAACTCGATTTATGAAAAAATTCTTGTAAACATTTTAATGTTGAGTTATCTGTTCAACTCATTTTTAATTCTCTTTTAGTATATGTTGGAAAAGTGAAGAAAAAATGTTCATAATGTAAATTTAAATTGAATGATATATGAATAAATTATGAACATAAATATTAATTATGTGGAGGAATTATAATGCCTACAACTTACAAATGCCCATCCTGTGGGGCGGCAATGGAATTTGACAGCGATACACAAAAGATGAAGTGTCCGCAGTGTCAGAGGATTATGGATGTCAGTGAATTTGACATGGATGCAGCTGACGGCAATTATGATGAAAATACCGGATTTGCCGGAGAAGGATATGAAAAAGAATCATATGATGGGGAAGCTACAGGTGGAACAATGAATATGAAAACATATCATTGCACAAGCTGTGGAGCTGAACTCCTTGCTGATGAATACACATCGGCAGTGATATGTTCATTCTGCGGTAATCCATCACTTGTGGAGGACAGACTTACAGGAGCATATAAACCAAAGAGAATTATTCCTTTTAAAATTAACCGTGATGCTGCTGTTGATGCGTATAAAAAATGGGTGCACAAAGGACCGCTTACACCGGCAGCATTAAAGAGCCAGTCAACAATAGAAAAAATATCAGGTCTGTATGTACCATTTTGGCTTTATGATTACAAGGCTGAAGACAGAATGATTGCAGATGCCGAAAAAATAAGAACAATAAGGCGTGGAAATACAGAGTATACATATCATGACCATTTTTATGTATACAGGGATGTTGAGGCTGATTTCAAAAAGATTCCGGCAGATGCTTCTGAAAAGATGGAAGATGGAGCCATGGATAAGATGGAGCCGTATAATTATGCTGAGTTAAAAGATTTTGAGCCGGCATATCTTTCCGGTTATCTGTCCGAAAGATATAATTTTATGCATCAGCAGATGGAAGAACGCGTTAATAGGAGAGTTGATAAGTACATAACAGAGCTTACAAGAGATACAATTGCCGGGTACAGCAGTGTCAATGTGAGACATAATGATATAAGGAGAAATAATTATAATGCAGAATATGCCCTTCTGCCTGTGTGGGTTCTTAACTGCCGTTATCACGGAAAAGACTTCCAGTTCATGTTAAACGGACAGACAGGGAAAATAGTTGCAGACCGCCCGATAAGCAAAGGTAAGGCATTTGCATGGGGAGTAGGAACATTCGTTGTTTCACTTGCTGTTATGATGTTGGGAGGTATGTTTATATTATGATGAATGTAAGGTTTAACAAAATTAAGAATATTTTTCTGGCAGCACTGGCAGTTCTTATGCTGTTTTTAAGTTTTCCACAGGTATTATATGCAAAAGCTCCGGATTCATCAAAGATATATGTTACAGATGAAGCAGAAATACTGTCAGATACAAAGGAGTCAAAGCTTCAGAAAAAATGCAAATCAGTGTCAAAAAACTGTAAGACAGATGTTGCAGTGCTTACTATATCAAAAGGACTTGATTATACAGACCTTGATAATTATGTAAGAACTTTTGCGAAAGAAAAAGGATATGCATATGATTCTTCATCATCAGAAGCTGATTACATCGTCTATGTGATAGATATGAAGTCAAGAGCTGTGAGAGTTGTAACATCAGGAAAAGCAAAATCTGATATTTTACAGTCTGACCTTCAGAGTATAATAGATAAGACAACATCGACACTTTCAGATGGAAATTATTACAAGGCATGCATAAAATATACAGATATTACCCAGAAGCTGCTTTCAACAAGCAAAACATATAAGCTTTACTTATATATGCCAATAAAGCTTGGCATTGCGGCAGTAATAGCAATTGTTGTTGTTCTTGTAATGATGTTTAATGCAAAGGCTAAGATGACAGTTGACGGAAATACATATGCAAAGAATGGCATTCATGTATACAGGCGTGAAGACAGATTTATTAATACAACAGTAACAACAAGGACTATAGAGACAAATAATTCATCAGGAGGAAGCTCCGGCGGAGGCGGCGGTAACTCAGGAAGTGCCGGCGGACATTTTTAAATTGTGATTATAAAGAAAAAAAGGTCTGTTCCCATCTGTGCAGGCACAGGTGGAAGCAGACCTTTTAATGAATTAAAAGAATGATACAGTATTATAAAGTTTCCGGTTCATCGTAATCAACATCGAAAGTTTCAACAGTTACAGTCTTCATAACCTGTGGCTGTAATGGACGGTCATTCCAGTCTGTATCGCATGTTGCGATTTTATCAAGAACGTCTTCGCCCTCTGTGAGTTTGCCGAATGCTGCATAATCACCATCAAGATGAGGTGCATTTGCATGCATGATAAAGAACTGTGAACCTGCTGAGTCAGGAACCATTGTACGTGCCATAGAAAGAACACCCTTAGTGTGTAAAAGGTCATTCTTGAATCCGTTGTGTGAGAATTCACCTTTGATGCTGTATCCGGGACCACCCATTCCTGTTCCTTCCGGGTCACCGCCCTGAATCATAAAACCTGGAATGATACGGTGGAATACTACGCCGTCATAAAATCCCTTGTTGATAAGGCTTATAAAATTGTTTACTGTATTAGGTGCGATTTCAGGATAAAGTTCAGCCTTCATAACGTCACCATTTTCCATTGTAATTGTAACTATTGGATTTTGATTTGCCATGATTATGTCCTTTCAAAAAATAAAATTCTTAAATATATTTATACAGTAAATTTATATGAGTGGTCAAGCAAATCTTTTATATTTATGATATATATAAATAATAAGGCATGAAAACTTGTGAAGAAAGGTTATAAAATTAAAAATGTTAAGAAATATATATGTATATATAAAATATATTACAATTGGCAGCGACGAACTTAATATAATTAAACAAAATCTTGATAAAGAAGTTAATCTTTTCATTCCTGATGATATTGAAGAAATTGATTTTGAAGATTCACTTGTTATTACGGATGTGCCTGAAAATGAATTTAAGATGCAGGCTGAGGCGTGTGGAAAAGACAGCTGTGAGGTAAAGGCTGCAGGGTTTAATACAAAGCCGGGAGAGGGTTATTCTTATGTATGCCAAACACTTGATATGGGGATTTCTTATTACAGGCTTGTATATGCACGCCTTACAGGTGAACCATTTGTTGTAGCAGAGACAAAAAATTTATTAATAAGGGAGATGACGACAAAAGATCTGCCGGAATTGTATGCTGTATACAGCACACTTGAAGACTGCCGGTACATTGAACAGCTTTACTATTATGATAAAGAACTTGAATTTACAAAAAATTACATAAAAAATATGTATGGATTTTTCGAGTATGGTCTGTGGCTTGTATTTGAAAAAAAATCTGGAGAACTTATAGGCAGAGCTGGCATTGAAAACAGGGAAATAGACGGTGTTACATGCTGCGAGATAGGTTATCTGATAAGAAGAGATATGCAGCATAAAGGGTATGCATATGAAGCGTGTCAGGCAATTCTTGAATATGCATCAGATGAGCTTGGGATACAGGAAATGTTTGCTGTGATAGACAAAACAAACGAGCCGTCACGAAAGCTGGCACAAAAACTTGGCTTTGAACTTTATGCACAGACAGACGGCGGCCCGGATTTATATAAATTTGTATTTGGATAAATTGCATTTGCAAAAAATTACAAATCAAAAGCATAACGGATAAACGCAATAGCATTTTCAGGATTTTTGGCAGATACAACAACTCCGTAGCAAGGTGATTTGAGTGTGAGGTCGGTATCAGTCTTTACCTTCGTATTTGTGAGGTCAACAGCGATAGGAATACGGGTTTTATCAGCTGTTGTATAGTAAATGATGTTTTCCTCACCGATTTTTGCAAGCTCATCATCAGTAAGAATTTCAGTTAAATCATATAAAAATGTCTCGGCATCAGTTGAAAAATAATCGATATAGTCACGATTTGCCATGTAACCATCAATAGAGCCGACAGATGCAAGAATATAAATTTTGTTCTGGCTTATGTTAGCTTCCTGGTCGAGAGGCTTTATTGTTAAAGAATAGTGGCAGTCGAGTTCAACACGTTCTTTTTTTCCGTCAAGACCAATATATCTGGTGAAATTTTTTGTTATATCGTCAGAATATGTATCATATCCTGTAATCTTACCGTCAACAACTACAATATTGCATTTTATATCATAATTATTCTGCACAAAAGAGTAGATGGTATATCCGGCAGCGGCAATTATAATAACAGCCGCAAGCATGTAATATTTATAATAGCCGAAAATGTAACGGATTTTATCGGAAAAAGATAATTCCTTAAAAGATGTCTGCTGTTCTTTCGGCATTTTTTTCTTTGATTTTTTGTTCTGAGCCATAAAGACCTCCTTGATTTGTGTGTCGTTAAACATACAGAGTTTAACATAATCAGAGACGAAAAAACATACTTTTATAAATATTTAATAAAAACAGGGGATTATTTAATTAAAAATTCTTTGCTTTTTATGGTTTTTACAGTATAATCTTATTTTGACAGCAACTAAGTACACTGAAAGGAAAACAGACATATGTTTAGTATAGAAGGAAAGTTTTTTAAGGCACTCACTAAAGCGGGAGATTTTCTGATACTTGGCTTTTTGGGCTTTGTATTCAGTATTCCGGTTATAACAATGGGTGCTTCGATTACTGCAATGTTTTATGTTGGCATGAAACTTGTAAGAGATGAAGAAGGATACGTATTTAAAGGATTTATCAAGTCGTTTAAGCAGAATTTCAAACAGGGATTTCTGATAGAATTGATAATTGGCGTAGTTGCAGCATTGCTTATAGCAGATATAAGAATATGCTATATGTGGGCAAAAGCAGATGGCGGAGTTCCGATAAGACTTCTTATGTTTGCGGCAATAGGACTGCTTCTTGTTTTATCAGCAGTTGCACTATATGCATTTCCTATGCTTTCAAAGTTTGAAAATACAGTAATAGGAATACTTAAAAATGCACTTCTGCTCTGTATGCATCATCTGCCACAGACACTTATAATGCTTTTTATAACATATGGTCTTATAGTATTTTCAATCAATTACTTTACGGCATTTATAGTGACAATACCTCTGATTCTTTATATAGACAGCTATGTCCTGTCAAGAATTTTTCTTATTTATGTTAAGAAGAGCCAGGAGGAAAATGCAGTAAAACAGGCACTTGAAGATATAGAAAACGGACATCAGCAGGAATCATCAGAGAGTTCAGAAAGTGATGAAGAAAAATAAATACCGGCAGTCAGTTGTTTTACATAAATTAAAAACCGGCATGATTAAACCTTATTTCAGGCTTAATCATGCCGGTTTATTTACGCGTGTAACGAGCCAAAGTCCGTGCTTGCACGAGACCTTGGCGACTGCCGCGATAACTTGAGAAACTCGCAGAGCGTGTTTCTCATAGTTTTTGCTTGGATTTTGTCATATAGAACGATAGGTCAGACTTTAAAGTGCATCAACTCCGCGTTCGCCGGTTCTTATTCTTACGGCATCGGCTACATCATAGATAAAAATTTTGCCGTCGCCATATGTGCCGGTATTGATTTTATCAATTACAAGATTAATGATTTCCTCGGAAATTTCGTCACTTACAATAGTCTCAACTTTTACTTTTGGAAGCAGATTGCCACCAAAATCAATTCCATTATATTCACGTTTGTGGCCTCTTTGTATTCCATATCCCATGATATTGGTAATCATAAGACCATGTGCATCACATTCATTGAGAATAGCTTTTAAATCGTCAAGTCTTTCAGGGCGGATGATTATTTCTAATTTTTTCATATCAAAATCCTTTCAGTTAGATTATTTTTCTGTATCCATATGTTTTGTTGGAAGCCCTTCCATGTAGAGCTGGCTGCATGAAGTAAAAACAGATGAACAGTAGTAAATAGAAAATATTACACATACAATCTGAACAAGTGTAGATACAAGTGCGATTCCTGACATAAGTGCGATGAAATTACCGAAAATAAGAATGCCATATAATGCCCATACTAATCTGAGAGAACGTGTGAGAGCTGATTTATCCTGAAATTTAGCTTCAAGGATAAGTCCTTCAGTAAAATAGTATGTCAGATAAATGTTAAATATTGTTGCGACACCGGATACAACCTTTAAAGCATTGTCGCCTCCCGTGATAACCATAAGGAAATTAATTACCTGTCCCAGAATTATAAAAATGATGCTTACAACAGATAAGATACGAAATTTTTTGAATACGACATTGCGGCCGCCCAGTGGAAATGCACCGGCTGTAATAAGCACAGCTGCAAGTATGTCGTTAAAAATATCAATGTAAACAGAACCGATTTTTACGTTGAATTGAAGAGTCAGCAGTAAAAAGCCTGCCAGAATAAAAGATATATTTTTTTTGTTCATAATATTGTTAAAATCCTCCATTTCTTTACCATGCAATATGCAAAAACACTAAAATTATTTTAGAGGATATAGATACTGCGGTCAACTTAAAAATAGATTACTTTATAAAAATTTCATTATAGTAATACATTGTACTTGAAACATCAGTGTGTTACAATATCGCCGTTAATTAATACAGGCGATGAACAAAAAATAAGAAAATGAGGATTATTTATGCTTGAATGGTCTATACCGGAGGCGGAAGATGAAGACTGGATAAACAGCTGTATTGCTGTGTCAGGCACAATGGCAAGTGACGCTTCATTTGCCAATATCTATCTGCTTCGCAATAAATATAGTACAAAGATAAGCCGTTATAAAGATTTTATAATAAGAAAGTATTCTGGAAAAGGTGCAAGATGTGGTTATACATTTCCGCTTGGAAAAGGTGATGTCGCAAAGGCACTCGCCGAGATAGAAAAGGATGCAAAAGAGTGTGGTGAACGCCTGCAGTTTGCATTTGTCACAGAAGAACAAAAAGAAGTTCTTGAAAATGCCATGCCGGCACGTTTCTGCTACAGCAGTGATGCCGGGGACAGTGATTATATATATCTGAGAAGCGAACTGGCTTCGCTTTCGGGAAAAGCATTCCATAAGAAGAAAAACCATTTTTCAAAATTTGTAAGGACGTATCCTGATTATAAATACTATGAGATTGGTGCATGTAATATTTATGATGCACAGAAAGTTGCGGATGCGTGGTATTACGAGCATCTGCAGGATGAGGATGCATCACAGCTGGCTGAGTACAAGGCTATAAAGGAAGCTTTGGAAAACTTTGAAGAACTTGGGCTTATAGGCGGAATAATATATGTTAATGACAGCCCTTGTGCCATGACTATTGCGTCAAAAATAAATGAAAATACTGTTGATGTCCATTTTGAAAAAGCGGTTGGTGAGTATGCATTAAATGGCGGATATGCAGCCATCAATAAGCTTTTTTCCGAAAAACTTGACGGCGTGACATGGCTTAACAGGGAGGAAGATATAGGAATTGAGGGATTGCGTAAGGCAAAGCTGTCTTACAGGCCTAAAATAATGCTGAAAAAATACAGTGCAGTTGAAAAATAAAGCTTTTAAACGGAGTAAAATTGTTAAGATAATCCGTACACAAGCGGAAGGGAGAATATTATGTTATCAAAAGTTCTAGAAAAATCGACATGTGCAAAATGTAAGTTCTGCTGTTCATTCAGAAGATGCAGTCTGTGGGAGACACCGCTTTTCCCGGAAAATACAGTTGAAAAACTTGAAAGACATGGCAGTTATCAGTTTGATATGAATGATGACAATGGCAAATATGGAAGGATGCATCTTCAGGACTCATATAATACAGATGATGAAAATGAGGAAGTACCATGTTTTTTCCTTGACCCGGACAAAGGATGTACGTTGTCATACGAAGATAAGCCATTTGACTGTAAAATATGGCCTTTAAGAATAATGAAAAAAGACGATGAGTATGTAATTGCACTTACGCCTACATGTCCGTCAATCGGAAAAGAACCGTCAGATGAGCTGCAAAAGCTCGTTGATGATGGACTTGGTGATGTTATTTATGATTATGCCAAAACACATCCATTTATAATAAAAGACTATAAAGAGGGCTTTCCTGTACTTATGGTACGAAAGTAATACTTTTATTTGAAAAATGTAGAAAAAAGTCTTAATATGAGGTTAAAGTTTTTTTATATAATCCGATATATAAAGTGATTACAGATGACTATGGCATAATTGGGAAAGGAGATGCATACTATGGCAATATATGGAATAAATCAGCATGGTTCTCAGATGTATATAAACAGTATTGATGGCAGCGATAAACTGAATGTTGTGAAAGAAAACGGCAGTATAGATTCTGGAAGCAATGGAATTTCAGATAACAGCAATAGTATGCCGGGGGATTTTGCTGATAATCATAACAGCAGAAACAATGCACCTAAGTTTTCTGACCCTGAGAAACTGTTTAATATAAAAAAGAATAATGGTTTTGACTTTACAGAAAAATCTGTTAAGTATAATCAGGATGATATAGACAAAGCGATAGATGATATGAAAAAGGAAGTTGTCCTTGAGCAATATACATATTTCGTTGAGCCGGCAAATCTTGGTACAGATGCGGATGGTACAGTAAGGCTTAAAGGCTGATATTTTCGGGCGTTGTACTTATTGCATTTAGTGTTGTAAAAAAATTTAAAAAAATTTCAAAAAAACACTTGCATTTTGTAAAAACATCAGATATAATACCATATGTCGTCACGATATTGGGCTTTCGCCAAATGGTAAGGCACTGGATTCTGATTCCAGCATTCTGGGGGTTCGAGTCCCTCAAGCCCAGCTTACCCTCGCATATATGCGAGGGCTTTTTTTATGCTGACAGCGAGCCGAAATCCGTGCTTGTATGACACCCGTTTATTTAAGAAATGGAGAGATTATATGATAGAATTAGGAAAGACACAATGTCTTAATGTAGTTAAAAAAGTTGATTTTGGCGTTTATCTTGGAACTGAGGAAGATAAGGTGCTTCTTCCAAAGAAAATGGTTCCTGAAGATATAGAAGCCGGGGATGCACTTACTGTTTTTGTATACAGGGATTCAAGTGACAGACTTATTGCCACGACAAAGACTCCTAAGGTGCAGCTTGGCCAGCTCGCGGTTCTTAAAGTTTCGCAGGTCAGCAAAATAGGAGCTTTTCTTGACTGGGGTCTTGAGAAAGATTTATTTATGCCGTTTAAGGAACAGACAAAACATGTCCAGGAGGGCGATGAATGTCTTGTGGCATTATATATAGATAAGAGCAGCAGACTTGCCGCAACAATGAGAGTATATGATTATCTTACAAATGCACAGAACTATGTGAAGGATAGTGCTGTAAGTGGTACAGTTATTGAGATAAACCCTGATTATGGTGTTTATGTTGCCATAGATAACAAATATTTTGGAATGATTCCTAAAAATGAAGTGTTCGAAAAAATTAACATAGGTGACATAATATACGGAAGAGTTTCAAAGGTAAGAGAAGACGGGAAACTTACAATAAGCCTTAAACAGAAAGCATATATCCAGATGGATGAAGATTCTTCTATTATATATGAAGCAATTAAAAATAATGGCGGAAGTCTTCCGTTTACAGACAAAGCGTCACCTGAAATAATAAAAGAACATTTCCAGATGAGTAAAAATGCTTTTAAGCGTGCGGTAGGCAGACTTCTTAAAGAAGGAAAAATTGTTATAAATGAGACTTCAATTAATATGAAATAAATGGTATAATGCATTTTAGCAATTCGCAAAACAAGGAGGCTAAATCCTCTCCTCACCAGAGGGTTCGGATTTACGCGAGTAATGAGCCAAAGTTTAAGCTTGCTTAAAACCTTGGCGAATACCGTGATAACAAGAAAAACTTCATGTTTTTCTTGTTTTGCGAAGAAAAACAAGGAGGATTTTATGCAGAAAGTTATCAGTACAGATAAGGCACCGGCAGCAATCGGACCTTATTCACAGGCAATCGAAGTTAATGGTATGGTTTATACATCAGGCGTTATTCCTGTAGACCCTGCAACAGGCAATATTGCAGAAGGTGTTGAAGCACAGGCAGAGCAGGCTTTTAAGAACCTTTGTAATCTTGTTGAAGAATCAGGTTCAAAGGTTGAGAATATCATTAAGACAACAGTATTTATTAAAGAAATGAATGATTTCGGAACTATCAATGAGATTTATAAAAAATATTTCAAAGAACCATTCCCGGCTCGTTCATGTGTTGAAGTTGCACGACTTCCAAAGGATGTTCTTTTAGAGGTAGAGGCTATAGCATTTAAGTAAAATGCAAAAAAGTTAATGCAGAAGGGGATTTTTACGGCATATGTGTAAAAGAATTAATATATTTTTTGCGTGTTTTCTTGCATTTTATGTGGCTGGCTCAATGGCTGCCGGACTGGTGATAGGAACGACAGGGATTGACCTGCCTTACTGGGGACAGTGCCTTATAAGCCAGGCAATACTGCTTATTCCGGCATTTATCTATGTATTTATCAATAAGATAAATATATATAAGTGTATTCCATATAGAAAAATTAAGCCGTTAGATGCATTTCTTTCACTTGTATTCGGATATACACTTATTCCTGTGGTTTTGTTTATCAATGTACTTACACAGTTTATATCAACAAATTATATGAATGATGCGGTTTCTGACCTTACTTCATATCCGTTTATAATACAGATAATTCTTCTTGCAGTCATACCGCCTGTTGTAGAGGAGTTTATATTCAGGGGACTTATTTATCATTCATACAGGAAAAACGGAATATGTGGAGCAGCACTGTTAAGTGGTCTGCTTTTTGGTGTTACACATCTTAATATTAATCAGCTCTGTTATGCTTTTGTAATTGGAGTTATGTTTGCATTTCTTGTCGAGGTAACAGGCTCTATGTGGTCATCAATGATAGCACACTTTGCTGTAAATACTTATTCAATTACTGTAATGAAGATTTTATCGCTCGCCGGTGTTGATGTAAATGCGATGGCAGGACAGACACAGCAGCTTTCATCGGGAAGCATGTTTATTGCAACGATTATTCAGGTGATTGTACTTGGAGCGATTGCAATGGGATTTCTGGCACTTTCGATACTTATATTAAAAAAGCTTGCCGAGAGAAACGGAAAAGCCGGATTTATCAGACGTGATTTTGAGTTAAGACATGTGAGAAGAAACGGAGAGAAGTTTGTTACAATACCACTTATAATTACATTGGTTCTTGCATTTGGTTATATGATATTTACTGAAATAATAACAAGACTTACCATGATGGTTTGACAATACTATATGAAAATATAAAACAAAAAGCTTACCGGTTGATTACCCGGTAAGCTTTTTGTTTCGTGGATAAATCCACTGAAAAGAAAATGAGAAAGGAAAAATATAAGAAAAAACGAATTAAACTAAATAATCAATATTCTGTCCGAGATGAGGAGTAACGGAAGATTCCAACATCTTCTTCATCCCATCACCTAAAGTCTCCATGGTGTCAAGACTCTTACCTAAAACAGCGACTTGAACATCACTGGCAACATTAATAGTGCTTTGTGCTATTGACAATGAAGCTATATCCATATCAATCAGCCTCCAAATATTAAAATAATGTAACTTGTTTTTGTTTATGTATTGATTATAGTACAATTGTTGTAATAATGCAACACATTTTTTGAAAAAACGTCAGAAAAATTGTTATAACTATTATAAACGCTAATTTTATGGTTAAAATAGTGCAGAATTGTGCCGGCGTTTTGTGAAAAATTCACATGAAATAAGCACATGTAGTAAATTTGCAAAAAAAACGAGACATATATTTGTGAAATTGAGATATGGCTTTTATTATCAAATTATTGTATGATTGTTACATCAAAAAAGTGCCGTGCGTAAGCTGAAGGCACAATAAGAGTGCAAAGATATACATAACTGATGTTTTTCTATTATATTATGACACATTATTTTGCACCTATTTAATTTAGGAGGATTTTTAAGAATGGCAAGTTTATCACTTAAGAATGTATGTAAAGTATATCCTAACGGTTTCGTTGCTGTTAAGGATTTTAATCTTGAAATCGCTGATCAGGAGTTCATCATCTTCGTTGGACCTTCTGGTTGTGGTAAGTCAACAACTCTTCGTATGATCGCTGGTCTTGAGGAAATCAGCTCAGGTGAGCTTTGGATTGGCGACAAACTCGTTAATGATGTAGAACCTAAGGATAGAGATATCGCCATGGTTTTCCAGAACTACGCTTTGTATCCACATATGACAGTATATGATAACATGGCATTTGGTCTTAAGTTAAGAAAAGTACCAAAGGCTGATATTGATAAGGCAGTTCATGAAGCAGCTAAGATTCTTGATATCGAACATCTTCTTGATCGTAAGCCAAAGGCTCTTTCAGGTGGTCAGAGACAGCGTGTTGCCATGGGTCGTGCAATCGTTCGTAGCCCTAAGGTATTCCTTATGGATGAGCCACTTTCAAACCTTGATGCTAAGTTAAGAGTACAGATGCGTGTTGAGATTTCTAAGCTTCACCAGAGATTACAGACAACAATCATCTACGTTACACATGACCAGACAGAGGCTATGACACTTGGTACAAGAATCGTAGTTCTTAAAGATGGTATTATCCAGCAGGTTGATACACCACAGAACCTTTACAACACACCAAACAACATCTTCGTTGCTGGTTTCATTGGTTCTCCACAGATGAACCTTATTGATGCTGAAGTAGTAGGCAATGGTTCAAGTGTAACATTAAAGCTCAGTGATACAGTTTCTATCGCTTTACCAGCTGATAAGAGCAAACCTATCATTGATGGTGGTTATGTTGGTAAGACAGTTGTTGCTGGTATCCGTCCAGAGGATGTCAAGGATGATGAAGAATTCATCACAAAGCATTCAGCTACAACATTTGAAGCTACAGTTAAGGTATATGAATTACTTGGTGCTGAAGTTAACCTTCACTATGATATTGCTGATACAACATGTACAGCTAAGGTTAACCCACGTACAACAGCTCGTCCTGGTGATGTTGTTAAGTTTGCTATGGATATTTCAAGACTTCATGTATTTGATAAAGAGACAGAGCAGATTATCACTCACTAATTGAGTTAATAAGCCAATATCATTTGGTTTTGGTTTTTTTGAATGGAATAATGATGTAATTTTTGAGGAAATGTATAGAAATTATGCATTTCCTCTTTTTTTTTTCGCCATTTTGCATTACAATAAAACAAGGACCTAAAAAGGACTAAAAGCGAAAGGGTGTTCACTATGATATCAAATCAAATATTACAGACAACTGTTGATGGACTTAAAGCAATATCACGGGTGGATTTGTGCGTTATAGATTCAGACGGCAAGATTGCGGCTAAGACATTTGATGATGTTCAAGGCTGTGTTGCAGATGCATTGACATTTATGGATTCGCCGGCAGAGAGCCAGGTTGTAAACGGCTACCAGTTTTTTAAAGTTATAGACGAACAGAATCTTGAATATATTCTTCTTGCAAAGGGAACAAGCGATGATGTTTATATGCTTGGTAAGCTTGCGACATTTCAGATTCAGAATCTCTTGGTGGCTTATAAGGAAAGATTCGATAAAGATAATTTTATAAAGAATCTTCTTCTAGATAATCTCTTACGTGTAGATATGTATACAAGAGCAGAAAAGTTACATATTGAGACGGATGTTAAGCGTGTTGTTTATATAATTGAGACGAAACACGAAAAAGATACTAATGCACTTGAGATAGTAAGAACTTTATTTGCGGGAAAAGTGCATGATTTTATTACAGCAGTTGATGAGAAGAGTATAATTCTTGTTAAGGAAGTTAAAGGCAATGAGACATATGAAGAACTCGACAAGACCGCACAGGTTATTATTGACATGCTCAATACTGAGGCAATGAGTTCAGCACATATTGCATATGGTACTATTGTGGGTGATATAAGAGAGGTTTCGCGTTCTTATAAAGAAGCTAAGATGGCTCTCGATGTAGGCAAGATTTTCTACAGCAACAAGAATGTGGTTGCTTATAGCAGACTTGGAATCGGACGTCTTATTTATCAGCTTCCGATACCACTTTGTCAGATGTTTATAAGGGAAATATTCGGCGGTAAGTCGCCTGACGATTTTGATGATGAAACATTGTCAACAATTAACAAGTTCTTTGAGAACAGCCTGAATGTTTCAGAGACATCAAGACAGCTTTATATTCACAGAAATACGCTTGTATACAGACTTGATAAGCTCCAGAAGAGCACAGGTCTTGATTTGCGTGTATTTGATGATGCGATTACATTCAAGATTGCACTTATGGTTGTGAAATATATGAAGTATATGGAAAGTAAAGATACATTTTAATGGAGGAGATTACTGATGATAATCTTAGAAAATGTCACAAAGACATACTCATCCGGTACACCTGCCTTAAATGGTATTAACCTGCATGTTCAGAAGGGTGAGTTTGTATTTATAGTAGGTAAAAGCGGTTCGGGTAAATCAACTCTTATAAAGCTTCTGCTTAAAGAGTTAGATCCGACAACAGGAAAGATATATATTAATAAGAAATATCTTAACAAGATCACAAGAAAGAAGCTTCCTTATCTCAGAAGGGACATAGGTGTTGTATTCCAGGATTTCAGGCTTCTTCCGGATAGAAATGTTTATGAAAATATTGCATTTGCAATGAAGGTTGTAGAAGCTCCGTCAAGACAGATTAAGAGCCGTGTTCTTTCTATGCTCTCAATGGTTGGGCTTCTCGACAAATATAAGGCTTATCCGAATGAGCTTTCAGGCGGCGAGCAGCAGAGAGTTGCAATCGCAAGAGCTCTTGTAAACAGACCGGCTATCCTTTTATGTGATGAGCCGACAGGTAACCTTGACCCTGCCAATTCTGCCGAGATTATGAAGATTCTTAATCAGGCTAACAAGCTTGGCACGACTGTCCTTGTTGTTACACATAACATGGAAATTGTGCAGCAGATGAAGAAGAGAACTATCACAATGAGTGAAGGTAAGATTATAAGCGATTTGGAAAAGGGTGGTTATTTCTATGAAGATTAGGTCATTATTTTATCATATAAAAGACGGTCTCAAGAACATATACCGCAACCGTCTGTTTTCACTTGCTTCAATAGCAACAATAGCGGCATGTATATTTCTTTTTGGTATTTTGTATTCACTTGTAATGAATTTCCAGTATATGGTTAAAAAGGCTGAAAATGAAGTCTGTGTTACGGTTTTCTTTGACGAGGGACTTTCGGAGACACAGATTAAGCAGCTCGGTGATACTATTTCAAAAAGAGTTGAAGTTTCTTCAGTACATTACACATCTGCTGAAGAGGCATGGGATAAATTCAAGACAGAATATTTTAAGGAATATCCTGAACTTGCATTAGGATTTAAGAATGATAACCCTCTTGCCAACTCTGCATCTTATGAGGTATATCTCAGCGATGCAAGCATGCAGGGTACACTTGTAACATATCTTGAGAATCTTGACGGCGTAAGACAGGTAAACCGTTCAGAGGTTACTGCGAGCAGCCTTGCAAGTGCAGCAAAGCTTGTAGGATATGTTGCTGCAGCAATTATTATCATACTTCTTGCAGTATCAATTTTCCTTATTACGAATACAATTGTTATTGGTATTACAGTTCGTAAAGACGAGATTTCAATTATGAAATTTATTGGTGCAACTGATGGATTTGTAAATGCACCGTTTTTCGTTGAGGGTATTACAATCGGAATTATCGGTTCAGTAATTCCGCTTGTTATTCTGAGCTATATTTATCAGAAGGTTATCAGCTACGTTCTTGGTAAATTTTCAATTCTCAGCAATATTCTTGCATTTATGCCGATGTCAGATGTTTTCAGAGTTCTTGCACCTGTGGCAATATGCCTCGGAATCGGCATTGGTTTCCTCGGAAGCTTCTTTGCGGTACGTAAGCATGCCAATGTATAAAATGCCGGTTTGAAAAATGTTAAAAAAATGTGCCGTTATCGGATGGTATTGGGAAAGGAGAGGCACCGTATGAAAAAAACGACAATTTTAAAATTTGTTGCTACATTGCTGTGCCTTGCATTATGTGCATCTTCTGTTATGGCTTTGTCTAACGGATTGTTTGCGGCAAAAAAGGTCGCGGCTTCTGACCTTGATGACGTAAAACAGGAAAAAGAAGATAAGGAACAGCAAAAAAAAGATGTTCAAAAGAAAATGGACGAATATAAGGCCAGTGCACAAGATACAAAAGAATATATGGTAATACTTGACACACAGATGTCAGAACTTAATGGCAGTATGTACGAACTCCAGATAAAGATGGAAGATCTGAATACACAGATTGATGAGACAACACAGAATCTTGAGGCGGCACAGGAAGATGCAGCAAGCCAGTACGAGATGATGAAGTTAAGAATTAAATTTATGTATGAACATAATGAAGAGAGCTATCTTGCTTTGATTCTTACATCTGAGAGTATGGGTGAAATGTTAAACCGTGCCGAATATGTTACAAAAATTTCGTCATATGACAGGGATATGCTTACAAAATATGAAGAGACTATTAAGTATATAGCTGAGGCAAAACAGCAGCTCGAGGATGATTATACTGAGCTTGCTGATACACAGTCACAGCTTGAATCACAGCGTGATGAGCTTGCACAGATGCAGGCTGAAAAAGAGAGCGAACTTGCCAATTATAACAGTCTTATAGCATCCTCAAAGGCACAGGAAACGGAACTTTCTAGTGATATCAGTGGACTTACGAGTGAGATAGAGCGTATTGAACGCGAGCTTGAGGAACAGAACAGAAATAACAACAATAATAATGGCGGAAATAGTGGCGGAAGCACAGATATTCCAAGTACGGGAGTATTTTTATGGCCTACAATATCAAGAAGAATAACTTCTGATTATGGCGATACTGATGGAAGAACAAGTCCACATATCGGAATTGATATAGGTGCAACTAAGCCGGGCGTATGGGGAGACCCTATTTATGCGGCTGACGGAGGAAGAGTTGTAAGAGCTGAGAATAACTGGTCAGCGGGTAACTGGCTCTGGATAGACCATGGCAACGGACTTTATTCTATTTATATGCACTGTTCACGGTTCCTTGTCTCTGTAGGCCAGACAGTAAACAGAGGAGATACAATAGCTCTGATGGGTTCGACAGGTGAATCGACAGGGGCACATCTTCATTTCAGTGTGCGTTATGGCGGTACATATGTTAATCCTTGGGGATATTTAAGGTAGAAAGACATATTTTTTATACATAAATCAGAACGGGTCTTAATACGGATTTGTTCTGATTTAAGTTTTTTGAAAGGCGAAAACAGATGGATAATATGGACAATTCAAATCAGCAGAACAATGATTTAAATAATGCGTATGCATCGTATAGGAGAGAAAAAAATAAAAATAAGTCAAAGTTTGGCAAAGGGCTTGTGGCTGGCATTCTTGCAGGAGTTTTCGCAACGGTTTCTGTTGTGGGAATTACAGCTGGGATTTTTGAGAGAAAAGGATATCTTCATTTTGGTGCAAATGGAGAGGTGTATGTGCAGCAGACTTCAACTGATGATTCAGATGGAATAGGAAGTGATGTTGAGGGTAAGCTTAATGCAATTGATTCGCTTCTTGACAGGAATTTTTATTTTGGTGGAACAGATGATGAAAAGGCTGAAAATTATATTTACAAGGCTTTTCTTGATTCCTATGGCGATAAATATACAGTTTATTATACTCCTGATGAATATAAGGCAATCCTTGAATCGACAAGCGGCAAGTTCTATGGAATAGGTGCTGTATGCCAGAAAAATGAGGATGGTTCGATTCTTATTGCAGACCCATATGAGGATGCTCCGGCATACAAAGCGGGAATAAGGAAGGGCGACTGCGTTGTGAAAGTTGACGGAACAGATATAACTGATATGGATTTATCATCCGCAGTTGCACTTATAAAGGGGGATAAAGGAACAACTGTTAATCTTGAAATAAGAAGGGGTTCACAGACACTTACCTTTACAGTTGAAAGAGCAGAGGTAAATGTAAAGACTGTTGACCATAAAATGATGGATGATAATATTGGATATATTATAGTTTCACAGTTTGATGAAGTTACGACAAAGCAGTTTAAAGAAGCATTAGAAGATTTGCAGCAGCAGGGAATGAGCGGACTTATAATTGATATACGTTCAAATCCTGGTGGACTTTTAAACAGCGTTGTTGATATTCTTGATGGGCTTCTTCCGGATGGATTGATTGTGTATACAGAGACTAAGAGCGGAACACGTAAGGAATATAAGGGAAGCAACAGCAATGAACTTAAAGTTCCTCTTGCAGTTCTTGTAAATGAGGATAGTGCGAGTGCTTCAGAGATATTTGCCGGTGCGGTTCAGGATTACGGAAAAGGTGCGATTATCGGAACAAAGACATTCGGTAAAGGTATTGTCCAGACAATACAGCCGCTGACAGACGGAAGTGCTGTAAAGTATACGATTGCCAAATATTTTACTCCTAAGGGACAGGATATTCACGGAAATGGCGTTACACCTGATATTGAGGTTACGCTTCCGGATGATGCTGTAAGTGACGTCCAGTATGAGGCAGCTGTCAACTATATTAAAGGAAAAATGAATTAAGAGTTTTAAAAGTACAGAACAAATATTCGATTTGTTCTGTACTTTTTTTATTTTGAATGATATACTATAGTGGTAACATACTAGGAATAGTTTATTATTTTAGATATATCACATAGTTTAATCTTAATCAGGAGAACAGTATGAATCATTTTGAGTTGGTATCTGAATATAAGCCGACCGGCGACCAGCCACAGGCAATTAAGAAGCTTTCAGATGGATTTCTTGAGGGCAATCAGTTTGAGACGCTTGTCGGTGTAACCGGTTCGGGAAAGACTTTTACAATGGCTAATATTATTGAGAAAGTGCAGAAGCCTACGCTTATTATTTCACATAATAAGACACTTGCTGCACAGCTTTACGGCGAGATGAAGGAATTTTTTCCAAATAATGCTGTTGAATATTTTGTTTCATATTACGATTATTATCAGCCCGAGGCTTATGTACCGCAGAGCGATACTTATATAGCTAAGGATTCTTCTATTAATGATGAGATTGATAAGTTAAGGCATTCAGCAACAGCCGCACTTTCTGAAAGAAAGGATGTTATTATTGTGGCTTCTGTATCGTGCATATACGGACTCGGTGCACCTATTGATTACCAGAATATGGTTATTTCCCTGCGTCCCGGCATGGAGAAGGACAGAGACGATGTCATAAGAAAGCTTGTTGATATTCAATATATGAGAGGAGACCAGGATTTTAAACGAGGAACTTTCCGTGTGCGTGGCGATGTTGTTGAGATTTATCCGGCAGCATCAAGTGGAGAGGCTGTAAGAATTGAATTTTTTGGTGATGAAGTTGACAGAATATCTGAGATTGATTCTTTGACTGGAGAAGTCAAGTCAGAGCTTGAACATATTGCGATTTTCCCGAATTCACATTATGTTGTTGATAAGGAAAAGATGGCGGCAGCAATTGAGAATATTAAGGAAGAACTGAAGGAGAGAATTGCTTATTTTAAGAGCGAAGATAAGCTTGTTGAGGCACAGAGAATTGAGGAGAGAACTAATTTTGATATAGAGATGATGCAGGAGACCGGTTTCTGTTCGGGAATTGAGAATTATTCAAGACATCTTGCGGGGCTTCCGGCAGGGGTTCCGCCATATACACTTATGGATTATTTTCCGGATGATTTTCTTATTATAGTTGATGAGTCACACATAACGATTCCACAGATAAGAGGAATGTATGCCGGCGACCAGTCAAGAAAGACAACTCTTGTAGATTATGGTTTCAGGCTTCCATCTGCTAAGGATAACAGACCGCTTAATTTTACTGAATTTGAGAATAAGATTTCGCAGATGTTGTTTGTTTCGGCAACACCATCTGTCTATGAGGAAGAGCATGAACTTTTAAGGGCAGAGCAGATTATACGTCCTACAGGACTTCTGGATCCTGAGATTTTTGTACGTCCTATTGAAGGGCAGATTGATGACCTTGTTTCGGAGATTAACAAGGAGACTAAGAAACATAATAAGATCCTTGTCACAACGCTTACTAAACGTATGGCAGAGGATTTGACAGATTATCTTAAAGAGCTTGGAATACGTGTCAAGTATCTTCATGCCGACATTGATACGCTTGAAAGGCAGAAGATTATACGTGATATGCGAATGGATGCGTTTGACGTGCTTGTTGGTATTAACCTTTTACGAGAAGGTCTTGATATTCCTGAGATTACACTTGTTGCTATTCTTGATGCCGATAAGGAAGGATTTTTAAGGACGGAGACATCGCTTATCCAGACAATCGGACGAGCTGCACGTAACAGTGAGGGACATGTTATTATGTATGCCGATAAGATTACGGAATCAATGGAAAAAGCGATTTCCGAGACTGAAAGAAGACGTCAGATTCAGCAGGAGTATAATGAAGAGCATGGAATAACTCCTCAGACTATAAAGAAGGCTGTGAGGGATCTGATAAGCATTTCCAAGGCAGCAGATGCATCATCCGGCAATGGTGAGACTCTTGAGAAAGATTATGAGTCTATGAGCCGCAAAGAACTTGAAAAGGTTAAGAAGCAGATTGAGAAGAATATGCACAAGGCTGCGGCAGAGCTTAACTTTGAGGAGGCAGCAGTTCTCAGGGATAAGATGATTGAAGTTAATAAGTTTTTATATGAGACGAAGTGAAAGAGGTAAATGATGAAAAAAGGAGATTACAGGCAGTTTATAAGGATTAAGGGAGCTAATGAGCACAACCTTAAAAACGTATCTGTTGATATACCAAGAAATGAGCTTGTTGTGCTTACAGGACTTTCAGGTTCAGGTAAGTCTTCGCTTGCATTTGATACTATTTATGCTGAAGGACAGAGAAGATATATGGAGTCGCTTTCTTCATATGCCAGACAGTTCCTCGGTCAGATGGAAAAGCCTAATGTTGAAAGTATAGAGGGACTTTCACCGGCGATTTCTATTGATCAGAAATCTACTAACAGGAATCCACGTTCTACAGTCGGAACTGTTACAGAGATATATGATTATTTCAGGCTTTTGTATGCAAGAGTGGGTATTCCGCATTGTCCTAAGTGTGGAAGAGAGATTAAGAAACAGACTGTGGATCAGATGGTTGATGTTATTATGGGACTTCCCGAAAGGACAAAGATTCAGCTTCTTGCTCCTGTTGTAAGAGGAAGAAAAGGTGAGCATGTTAAACTTTTTGAGCAGGCTAAAAAGAGTGGATATGTTCGTGTTATGGTTGATGGCAGCATGTATGAGCTGACAGACGAGATTAAACTTGATAAGAATAAAAAACATAATATTGAGATAGTTGTTGACCGTCTTTCTATAAGAGAGGGAATCGAAAAAAGACTTACTGATTCGATTGAGACGACATTGAAGCTTGCTGATGGAATAATGACTGTTGATGTTATCGGCGGAAAGCCGATAAACTTCAGCCAGAGCTTTGCATGCCCAGACTGTGAGATAAGTATTGATGAGATTGAGCCGAGAAGCTTTTCTTTCAATAATCCTTTTGGTGCGTGTCCTGATTGTTTTGGCCTTGGATATAAGATGGAATTTGACGCCGAGCTTATGATACCCGATGAGAGACTTAGTATTGATGAGGGTGCCATTGTTGTTATGGGCTGGCAGTCTGTAACAGATGAGGGAAGTTTTTCAAGAGCGATTATGAAAGCACTTGCAGATGAGTATAATTTCAGCCTTTCAACACCATTTAAGGATTATCCGGACGAGATTAAAGATATTATTATCAACGGAACCAAAGGTCACAGCGTTAAGGTTTATTACAGAGGCCAGCGAGGTGAGGGTGTATATGATATTGCATTTGAGGGACTTGTAAGGAATGTTGCAAAACGTTACAGGGAGACAGCTTCAGAGGCATCTAAGCAGCAGTATGAAGAATTTATGAGAATTACTCCGTGTGCGTCATGTAAGGGACAGAGATTAAAACCGACATCGCTTGCTGTTACGGTTGCTGATAAGAATATTTATGAGATTACAAATATGCCGATTCTTGATTTGCAGGATTTTCTTCAGAATATGAAGCTTTCAGAAAGACAACTTGCCATAGGCAGCCAGATTTTAAAGGAGATAAGGTCAAGAATACAGTTCCTTATGGATGTAGGACTTGATTATCTTTCTCTTTCCAGGGCAACAGGTACGCTTTCGGGCGGTGAGGCACAAAGAATCAGACTTGCAACCCAGATTGGTTCGGGGCTTGTAGGTGTTGCATATATTCTTGATGAGCCAAGTATTGGTCTTCATCAGAGAGATAATGACAAGCTTTTAAAGACGCTTGAACATTTAAGAGACTTAGGCAATTCGGTCATCGTTGTTGAACATGATGAGGATACTATGTATGCTGCAGACTATATTGTGGATATCGGTCCCGGTGCCGGCAGGAATGGTGGACAGGTTGTTGCAACGGGAACTGCCGAACAGATTATGAAGTGTAAGGAATCAATTACCGGAGCATATCTGAGCGGAAGAATTAAGATTCCTGTTCCTGCAAAAAGACGCAAACCGACAGGCTGGATTAAGGTGAGAGGTGCAAGGGAAAATAATCTTAAAAATATTGATGTTGATATTCCACTTGGCGTATTTACATGTGTTACGGGTGTATCAGGTTCAGGAAAGAGCTCACTTGTAAATGAGATTCTTTACAAGCACCTTGCAAAGGAACTTAACAGGGCAAGATGTATCCCGGGAAAACACGACGGAATAGACGGAGTGGAACAGCTTGATAAGGTTATTGATATAGACCAGTCGCCAATCGGACGTACTCCGAGGTCAAATCCTGCGACATATACAGGCGTATTTGATATGATAAGGGATTTGTTTGCCGCAACACCGGATGCAAAAGAGCGAGGATACAAAAAAGGAAGATTTAGTTTTAATGTCAAGGGTGGAAGATGTGAAGCATGTTCGGGTGACGGTATTATTAAGATTGAGATGCATTTTCTTCCTGATGTGTACGTGCCTTGTGAAGTCTGCGGCGGCAAGCGTTACAATCGTGAAACGCTTGAGGTTAAGTATAAAGGCAAGAGCATATATGACGTGCTTGATATGACAGTTGAAGATGCAGTTGAATTCTTTGAAAATGTTCCGTCAATTAAAAGAAAAATTGAAACTCTCAATGATGTCGGACTTTCTTATGTAAAGCTCGGACAGCCTTCTACTGAACTTTCGGGTGGTGAGGCACAAAGAATAAAGCTGGCGACAGAGCTTTCAAAGAGAAGCACAGGAAAGACTATTTATATTCTTGATGAGCCTACAACAGGACTTCATTTTGCGGATGTGCATAAACTGGTTGATATTCTTCATAAGCTCGCGGAGGGCGGTAATACGGTCGTTGTTATCGAGCATAATCTTGATGTAATAAAGACTGCAGATTATATTATCGACATGGGACCGGAAGGCGGTGCGAGAGGCGGTACTGTTATCGCAAAGGGCACGCCTGAGGAGATTGTCAAGGTTAAAGAATCTTACACGGGACAGTATGTAAAAAAATATCTGGAAAAGTAGGCGGCATTTTGATTGTGACATCAGGTAGTTTGAATACCTGATGGATTTATATAGGGCAGCAGATATATATACAGATATACAGAAGATATTTTGGAGAAAAATAAGTATGGTTGATGGAATTATTTTTGATATGGACGGAGTTTTGGTCGATTCCGAAAGACAGTCAAATGAGGGCTGGAAGTGGGCAGCAAAAAAACAAGGCATAGACATGCCTATGTGGCTTATCGACAGTTTTAAGGGAGCACCCGATGAGCTTAACCGTAAAATGTTTGATGATTATTTTGACGGAAAAGCTGATTATTGGGAGACAAAAAAGCTTCGTACAGAGCATATTTACAAGATAAGGGAAAAGGAAGGTCTTCCTGTTAAAAAAGGTGTTAAGGAAATATTTGAGTATATTAAAGCAAATAATTTGAAATGTGCTGTTGCAACTTCAACAAGGCGTGTCAGTGCCGAAAAAACACTTAGCGATATAGGTGTGTCGGATTATCTTGATGCGGTCGTGTATGGCAATGAGGTTGAGCATGGGAAACCCGAACCTGATATATTTCTGCTTGCGGCAGATGCAATAGGTGTAAAACCTGAAAATGCGATTGTTGTAGAGGACAGTATCAACGGAATTAAGGCAGGTCATGCGGCGGGAATGAGAGTTATTCATGTGCCTGACACGATAGCGATTGATGATGAGATAAGAAAGCTGACGTACTGCGTGTGCAATGATTTGACGGAAATTGCCGATATTGTTGACAGTATTAACAAGCCTGTGATTAACAGAAAGGCTGTGCTTAACGCATTTGCCGGATATGTGCATTATTATGACCCGTCGGATGGAAAGATTAAACTAAAAATTGACCACACTTACAGAGTTGCTGCACTTTGTGAAAAAATTGCCGATTCTGTAGGGCTTACTGGTGAAGATAAGGACGTTGCATGGCTTCTGGGCATGCTGCATGATATTGGAAGATTTGAACAGATAAGATGTTTTGGGACTTTTAATGATGGAATGTCAGTTGACCACGCCGAGCTTGGTGCGGATATTCTTTTTGACCCTGACAGAAAAGATAAAGTTTGTGTGACTTCCGCCCAGGGTACTGTGTATGCAATAAAAAATCCTATGTGTGAACCTGTCAACGTTACTGTTGTGAAAAAAGCTCCTCGCATAATTAATAAATTTGCCGAAGGATATGTCGAGAAAAACGGCAGTGATTTGCTTGAGCTTGCTATTAGACAGCATAATAAGTTCAGGATTGCCGATGGGCTTTCCAAACGTGAAGAAATGTTTTGTAATATTCTTCGTGACGCAGACAAAATCGATATTTTAAAGGTTAATGTAGATGTGCCTCTTGAGACAATTTATAATGCAACGACAGAAGAGATACGAAACAGTGTGATAACAGATGAAGTGCTTGAATGTTTTTATGCAAAACAGACTGTACTCAGGTCGCTTAAAAAAAGTGTTGTGGATAATATTGTCGGACACATTTCGCTTATTTTTGAACTGGTATATCCAGTGAGCCTTAAAATTGTAAAGGAGCAGGGTTATGTGTATAAAATGCTGGATTTTAAGTCGGACAGACCGGACACTGTGGAAAAGTTTGCCGGAATGAGGAAGTTTGTTGATAAGTTTCTTGAGGGAAATTAAGCAGGACATAGTGTGTCTATAGGTGAAAATACGGCATTTCTCGCTTTGTGTCGTGTTTATTCCGGTACAGATGATATAACCTGTCAATGAAAGGAGGCAGCAGTATGAATCAAAAAAATATAGGCTCGTTTCTTAAAATATTAAGAAAGGAAAAGAACCTTACGCAGGAACAGCTTGCGGAACAGTTCAATGTATCGTCAAGGACTGTTTCGAGATGGGAAACGGGAAGCAATATGCCTGATTTGAGTCTTTTGGTTGAACTTGCGGATTTTTACAATGTTGACATCAGGGAAATTATTGACGGGGAAAGGAAAAGCGAGATTATGAACAGTGAAGAAAAAGAGACATTGAAACTTGTTGCGGATTATGCGGAGAACGAAAAGGGCATTTTACTTAAAAGACTCAGAATTATAAGTATCGTAGGGCTGTGTTCGATTATTGTCGGTTTTGTGATGCTGAATCTGGGAACGGAAAATAACATGCCTGTTTATGATTATCTTATGGGAACTTCGTTCGGGCTGGCTATGGGTGCATTGATTGTCGCAGTTTTTTATTCTACGGGAGTATTGTCTTATTTAAGAAAAAATATAAAATGCAGGAACAGCATGAAAGTCATAAAGATAATCGCTATATTGGCATGTGCGGCATTTTTGGCAGCATCAATAGTTGCGTCATTATAAAAAAACATTGCAGTTAAACTATTTTTTATAAGTTTATTTGCAAAGTGGCTTGTCATTGCCGGCGGACTTTACTATAATAATTAAAGGAGTGCAAAGTTCGTGTATACACTGTAACTTGGCAACTGCCGTGAAACTGTCGGAACACGCAATACGTGTTTTGTGGTTTAGGAAAAACAATATATGAAAGGGACAATATGAATCAGGAAAAGGTTATTGTTATAGACTTTGGCGGACAGTACAACCAGCTTGTTGCACGTCGTGTCCGTGAATGTAATGTATATTGTGAGATTTATTCTTACAAGACACCTCTTGAGCAGATAAAGGCCATGAATCCTAAGGGAATTATCCTTACAGGTGGTCCAAACAGTTGTTATGAAGAGGGTTCGCCTACATGCACAAAGGAATTATTTGAACTCGGAGTACCGGTACTCGGACTTTGTTACGGAGCACAGCTTATGCAGCATGTTCTTGGCGGAAAGGTTGAAAAGGCACCTGTGCGTGAGTACGGAAAGACAGAGACATTTGTGGATAAGAGCAGTGCTTTATTTGGAGATGTTTCAGAAAAGACTATCGTGTGGATGAGTCATTTTGATTATATTTCACAGGTTGCACCGGGATTTAAGATTATCGCCCACACAGCAGACTGTCCTGTCGCAGCTGCTGAGTGCAAGGAAAAGAATCTCTATGCAATTCAGTTCCACCCGGAAGTTCTTCATACACAGGAAGGTACAAAGATGCTTCATAATTTTGTACGCGGCGTGTGCGGTTGTGCGGGAACATGGAAAATGGACGCATTTGTTGAAAATACGATTAAGGAAATCCGTGAAAAAGTCGGCGACGGCAAGGTTTTACTTGCTCTTTCAGGTGGTGTTGATTCATCTGTTGCGGCCGGACTTCTCTCAAGAGCAATCGGAAAACAGCTTACATGTGTATTCGTAGACCACGGTCTTTTGCGTAAAAACGAAGGTGATGAAGTTGAGGGCGTATTTGGTCCAAATGGTCAGTTTGACCTTAACTTTATAAGAGTAAATGCTCAGGAAAGATATTACTCAAAGCTTGCGGGAGTCACAGAACCCGAAGCAAAGAGAAAGATTATAGGTGAGGAATTTATTCGTGTATTTGAGGAAGAGGCAAAGAAAATCGGTGCTGTTGATTTCCTTGCTCAGGGCACAATTTACCCTGACGTTGTTGAAAGCGGACTCGGCGGCGAATCAGCCGTAATTAAGTCTCACCACAACGTAGGCGGTCTTCCTGATTTCGTTGATTTCAAGGAAATTATTGAACCTCTCCGCAACCTTTTCAAGGATGAGGTAAGAAAAGCTGGTCTTGAGCTTGGAATTCCTGAAAATCTCGTATTCCGCCAGCCATTCCCGGGTCCGGGTCTTGGAATCCGAATTATCGGTGAAGTAACGGCTGACAAGGTACGTATCGTTCAGGATGCAGATTTCATCTATCGTGAAGAGGTTGACAAGGCAGTAGCCGAATACAAGAAGGCAAACGGTGAAGCTCCGGCATGGATGCCGAACCAGTATTTCGCAGCTCTCACTAACATGCGTTCAGTCGGCGTTATGGGCGACGAGAGAACCTACGATTACGCAGTTGCACTGCGTGCCGTAAACACTATAGATTTCATGACAGCAGAGAGTGCAGAGATTCCATTCGCAGTGCTCCAGACAGTCATGAGTCGAATTATAAACGAGGTGCGTGGGGTCAATCGAGTATTTTACGATTTGACGAGCAAGCCACCTGGAACGATTGAATTTGAATAATCCACACAATCACGAGAAACCAGTATTCATGCGGGTTACAAACAAATTTGTTTAGTGATTGGCAACAAAATGGCAACATTTTGTGATTATTCAAGAGATAAAAATTTTATTTCATAATGTATATAAAGAAACCTTACTGATTTTCAGAAGTAAAAAACTGAATATCGGTAAGG
>OJME01000007.1_pt1 | contig 143831 bp, 231 predicted proteins | sample 1597151 | NCBI WGS metagenome assembly OJME01 (sample SAMEA2452118, study PRJEB22498) | human gut metagenome | biome: human feces; feature: human gut; material: feces | place: Australia | collected 2012
TCGTATATTATATTCAATATATAACTTCGCTAAAGTCAGGTTTAACGAAGTTATAAGGCTGACTTTGAAGTAAGTGGAGTTTTTTATATTGTAAATCGTTTGAAAGCCGCATAAATACTGGATTTGTACGATTATGGCACATAATTACTTATTGTACATAATTTTAATATATAATATAAGACTTTATATAAATTCTTATATTTTCTTATATTTTCTTATGAAAAATGTGTCAAAATGTGTCAACTTTATTCAGAAACATATTCAAGTTTTTTAATTTCATTTCGTAGCTGCTCATTATTAATATGCGTATATGTTTCAAGTGTAACTCCGATATCTGCGTGTCCCATTATTGTTTGTACGGCTTTAATATTCATTCCTGAATTAATCATTTTTGTACAGGCTGTATGACGAAGAACATGTGGAGTGACGTGTGGTAAAATTACTTTTCTACTCGCATTCATATCATCACTTAAATATTTAAGTGTATATTGTAATGCTCTTGCACTTAAATTTGTGCCTCTGTTAGTAGTAAAAACAAAATTAGAACAATTGTCAATCTTGATATTGGAATTTGTTTTATATGAAATTTGTTGTTGTTGTCTAAAAAGCTCTTTAACATACTCTGTCATATAAATGGTTCTGATTCCTGCATCAGTTTTTGGTTTAGATATTGTTAAACTTTGTTTTGTTTCGTGATTCTTTAATCGTATAGCTTGCTTATTAATAAAAATAATTCCGTTGTCAATATCTACATCATCCCAAGTAAGTCCTATAGCTTCGCTTATTCTTAGCCCAGTATTTAATAAAATAGCAACAAGCGGATATATTCTTTCCGATTTTGGGGAATTATTTATTCTATCTAATAACTCTTCTTCTTGTTTTGGTGTAAGAGCTATTTTTTTTGATGAAGATTTCTTGTTGGTAATTTTTATGCTTTGACAAGGATTTCTTGCAATTAACCCATCATCGTAAGCTAATTGCATTGCCTGATTAATGACCGTAAAAATTGTTCCAATTGTAGAATTGGCATACTTTTTTTCATCCGATAATGTTTTTAGAAAATATAAAACATCAGATTTCTTAATTTCTCCAATTTTCATTTGGCTTATTTTTGTTTCTTTAATTACACTTTTATAATTTAAAGAATACAATTCTTTGGAACTTAAAGAAATATCTTGCTTTATGTCTAACCATTTCCTAATAACGCTATCTAATGTCATGTCGGACTTTAAAGATAATCCCAAAGATGTTTTATAAATAATGTCTTTCTCTAATATTCTCAGTTCATTAAGGTTTTTTGCATAAACATATTTTTCATGCCCTGAATAATCTTTCCATCTATAGGAATATCTTCCATCATTCCTTTCGCTCTCGCCTTTATTTAAAACTCTTCCTTTGCTATCTTTCCTACTCATTTGTTTACCTCCTTTGTCATAGAAAAGAAAGCCTTAATACAATATTAAAATATCATATTAAGGCTTTTTGTTCAATATTTATATAACTTGAATTTTATCGAGATATTCTTCAAAACGTTTTCTTTTAATTATTTTTTGTGTACCTTTTGCAATAATAAAATCACATTCAGGTTGATTAATTAATTCGCGTATTTTATTTTCGCCTATATTGCTATATAAGGCAGCTTCTTCTACGGTAAGATTTAATTTATGCCATATTGGAACATGTTTATCTCTTTCCTGTACTTCCAAATCCATTTTCACCTCTTTTAGTACCACTAAGATTTTCTTTTTCGTTAAACCCGAACTGTTCTACTGGCTGAATAATAATCTGTGCAATTCTATCACCTTCAGACACGATCCTTGTTTCACTGCTCTGATTATATAGTGCAACCATAATATTACCTCGATAGTCTGAATCAATCACCCCGACCTTATTGGCAAGAGCTAATCCCTGCTTACAAGCTAATCCACTTCTGGCATAAATAAGACCAACATATCCTTCGGGAATTTCCATTACAAGCCCCGTGTCGATAAAAGCTGTTTCACCTGGAAGGATTTCAATCTTCTTCTCTTCGTTATGTATAACCGCATACAAATCTGCTCCTGCTGCAAATTCACTACCATATGTAGGAATCTTTGCATTCTCATTTGTTTTCTTAATATTAATCATTTTCATCTTCTAAAATTCCTTTCTTGACTAAATTTCTAATTTCTTTGCTAATATTCATAGAAATGATTTCATTTACAATACTTTTATTATCCTTATGATAATATGGATAATAAGTTGTTCCATTAGATTGGATCTCGTATGAAAAATAGTTTTCATCTATATTTACATAAAAATAGGCATATATTGTCGTTTTATTATTTGATTTGTACATGGAAGAATAATATCTGTAATTTCCATGCTCAACATAGTGAAAACCACAATCTTTTAATTTTTTGGCTGTAATATTCTTTACAAGTTTCATAATATTTACCCCACCTTTTACTCTAAATTTATCTACATTTGGGAAATCATTTTATATAAAAAGTTCAAGTATTCATTCCATTTGCCAATCGAGTAAATATACTCCTTACCTTTTAATCCTTTTAATTTCATATCTGCTTTAATATTCTCTATTGGATTCTTTTTTGTTGCCAATGACTTAATAAAATCATTTGTGCTATGTGTTAGAGTTAAAATGCGTTCTTTAGGTACTCTTTGAACGATTTGTTTATATGTCACTAATTCTTCTTCGGGAATTTTAAAGTCTTTATTTTTAGGCAAATTCTTTGAACTGAACGGACTAATATTTGCACCATTTGTTTTAGGTTTTAATAATGGAATAATCTTGTTGAAATTGACATATTTGAAACGAAATAAGACTTCTGAATCAGTTTCTTCTATATTAAATATAATATTAGGCTCAATCTGTTGAATTGTTTTAATAATGTTATGCCCACGCTGTAATGATGGTATATATGCTTGTAGAACATCTCTACCATAGTGGAATACTTTATTACCGTATTGACATGTAACATATATATCCATATCTTCGAGCGTACCGTTTAATTTACGATTATAATCATTTGTTCTCAAATCATAATCGCATTTCAATCTATATATACCTTTAAATTTATCAATCAAATAGCTCGTGTTATCACCACCTTCTAATTCAATATTCTTCGTATTCGGTTTCGCTACTTATTTTAGGTGCTTTTTCTTCAGCAATACGAATAGTTTCAAGACATTCTTTTCTGTCTGTAAAAATTGTATTATTTAAACTGTTATAACCGAACAAATATGCATGTTTATCATGCTTATCAGAACCACAAAAATAAGTATTTTCTACCGTTCTAATTTTTAATTCACACAAATCGTATATCCCCACTCTTGGTAATATACGAGCAAAATATACGACAGTTCCTTTTTTAATATCTTCTTTAGTCATCACGAGAACTCCTTTTTGTTGCTATCAGCAATGATGAAATTAGAAATCCAATAAAAGTACCAGTTAATATACCAATAATAAAATTTACCATTGTTCATTCTCCCTTAATCACAATACAAAACAATTTTTTCTTGAGCCAGAGAATCGACAACTGAAATCACACGTTGATTTGAACTGCCTCGCCACTTTAATGTAATATCCCGTTGTTCATCTATATATTCTCCATCAACGAGAACATCTACATTAGAAATTATCTCTCTTCTCTTTTCCCACGCTTCAATGTCTTTTTTATCTAAAACAACATAATCAGCTTGTAATCCTGCAAAAGAACACATAATGTCATTCCAACAAAAGCCAGTATATAACCAAATGGTTTTCTCAGGAAAAGAAATACGGATTTCTTGGACTAATTTGAGAACTTCATCAAGGTTATACTCGTATAGTGGATCACCACCACTGAAGGTAATACCTGATATATAGTCTTTAGACAGTTCGTTGAATATCTCTTGTTTTGCTAATTCATCAAATTGAATGCCATTATCAGGATTCCATGTTTGAGGATTTTGACAATTATAACAATGGTGAGAACAGCCTGAGAGCCATAAAACGACTCTCAGACCAGTGCCGTTGCATACATCTTCATGCTCTATTTTGAGATAATTCATTTTAAATTACCTCCTTGTCATAGTCTGCTACAATGTCATCACACGTAAAACCATATTTCTTTTCGGCTTCTTTTCTAACATCTACAGCATCATTAAAATCTGTATAATCACCTAAGTATTTGGTTTTATAATTAACAGTTATATATGCTGTCCACATATTCTTTTCTTTGTTGTAACTTACCCCTGTTTTACCAGAAGTATTTACTTTGCTTAAACCTCTATTGTGGGAATTTCTTTGATTAGATTTTAGAATGATATTGCATTTTCGATTGTCGTCAGTATCACGAGATAAGTGATCTGGAATTGAATTTGACGATTCATATTCACCATATTTTATTTCTGCAATTACTTGATGAATCATTAAAACAGATTTATCGTATTTATCATCTATTTTTACATTTGTCACCCAATAACCTTTGTTGATATTGCCACGTTTATCAATTTTACGCCAATACCATCTTTTAACAATGTCGTAATCATCTTTGTCAATAAGACACTTGTTATTATTATCGTCTAATAAATAGTATGTATTATCGCCATTATCAATAAATTTATTTGTTTTAGTAGAATATTCCTTGTTCCTTTTTGCGATTTGTTCAGAAGCATAACATCCACAAGATTGTGTATGTCCAGTTTTTAACTGATATCCTGTAACACTTTTAATTTGTGGATTACCACAATCACATTTACATAGCCAATGTGCATTTGCCCTAGTTCCATTTTTATACTCTTCTTCGTCACGTTGTAAATCTCTTCCAATTACAGTTAGCCTTCCGAATTTTTGCCCAGTTAAGTCTTCAACTCTTAAGGGATTGTTGAACTTGGAACATCCGCATGATTTAATATGTCCACACTGAATAGCAGCTAATTGATTTGGTGGTGGGATTTCGCCACAGTCGCATTTAGTTCTAACATATATTCTATGATATTTCTTATTAAAGTAACTATCATATGATTTTTCATAGTCAATATCTGTTATTGTCAGTCGATTGTACTTCTTTCCTATTTCTGACTTAGCCTTATCTATTGCTTTATTATAAAATACAATTCTTCGTTTCTTCTTCGTTTCTTCTGTTAAAATTCTTCCTATAAATATCACTCCTTAAAATAAGTAGTAGAGGAATTTTTTATATCCTCTCTACTTATTTATTCTCTTATTATTTAAAAGTTTCGTGCGAAACTCTCATCTCTACCTCTTGCTGTTTACCCTTATTGAATGCACTCTTGTAATCACCTGTAAGATAACCAGTTACTCTACGAAGTCGTCTAATCTCTTTACATCCACACATAGGACATTCATCAGCAATATCATCCGTGTAACCACAATTGGTACACATATCATTTGGAACATTTATTGCAAAATAAGGTACGTCTTTATCCATTGCATAATTTACGATTGTTTCAAGTGCATCAATATTATTTTTTACGCTACCATTAAGTTCCGTATAAGTAATACATCCTGCACGACTATATCCTGTAAGTTGAGATTCAATATCAATTTTTTGCATTGGTGTAATTTTAACCCACACAGGAACATGGACACTGTTAGTAAAGAAATCTTTATCGGAAACATTAGGAATTACACCATATTTATCCTTGAACTTTTGCATTGAGGTGTAACATAAATTCTCGGCAGGACTAAAATATGTTCCAAAATTAAGCTTATATTCATTTTTGAACTCAGCACATCTGTCGTAGAATAACTTTTCAATTTTTTTAGCAAGTTTCATGCCTCTATCTGTTGTATGGTCACATCCAATAAGAATCTGAAGTGTTTCTGCTAATCCAATCTGTCCGACACCCAAAGTCCCATGTTTTAATGCAGATACAATTCCTTCTTCTGGAATATAACCTTCCATTACACCATTTTCATACATAAATTTTGCTGAATCTGGCGACTGAGAACAAATCCACTCGAATCTTTCAAGTAACATATCTTTTGCTTCATGGATTTTTTTATCAAGTAAAAGCATAAAATTAGAGACTAAATTAAATTCTTTCTCATTTTGCGTCATATCATCATTATCAGGAATTTCCAAAGCTTCTTTTACTTCCATTGCTAAAGTAGGCATAATAATTGTCACAGGACAGATATTACCTCTTCCATCTTTCAACTGACCAAATCCATTAATGTCCCATGTATTAGCTGTTCTACATCCCCAATATGTTCACATAGGTTCGCTAATTCCTATGCAGTTCTCTTATGAACTTCTCTATGTCGCCATAGAGTTCAGACTATATCACCATCTTATACTCTATTACCAAATATAAGATGCCTATCTTTTCCATTCGCTTGAATGTACTCTACTTGCTTCTACACACCGTATTTCTCGTTTGTGTATGCTTTCGATAGTCGTTTAGCTTTTATGCTATCTCTTCGTAACATGCTTTATATTTTCTTTTAAATTTATAAAGACCTCTACAGCATTGTTGAATATATGTTTCATTCATCTTAAAATATTCAGCACATTCTTTGCACGTATTGAATGTGTAAACAATTTCATCTGTATCTAGTGTCTTTATAAGAATTCGTCTTTTTGCTTTTTCTTTTTGCTTTATTGCTCCACCAGTTATTGTTCTTAGATTATTTGCGAATGCATGTAAATCATTTTCTGATCTAGTTACCCATTCCAAATTTAAATAATTGTTATTTTGTTTATTACCGTCTTTATGATTTACAACTAAACCTTCTTGATATCCATCACAAAAATGATAAGCAACAAGTCTATGTACAAAAAATCTTTTTCTTATTGGAACATATAATGTTACTCTTTTATAACCAACGCTATTTATATCACTTAATGATGATAAATGATTTGTTTTGGTGTTTTTAATTCTTCCAAAATCGCTAACCATATAATAGCCTTCGTATCCTTCAATATCTTTCCATCTTTCCGTATTATCAACTCCTTTAAAGATAATGAAGAGATAACAATTTAGCACTTGATTGTCACTATAAATAGAACTAGGTTTATAGTGATTTTCCATGTTTAGATAGGTTTTCTTAATAAATCACTTTATTAAGCCACAGTTTTGTTTATGGTTGAAAAATATGTCTTTGGATCGTTTTTATCATATCCCTCATTACCAGACCAATCCACATTGGCATAGTTTGGATATAATCTCTGAGCAGTTGAACGCAATGCTAATCTGAACAAATCATAGTTTGGATCTCCTGGTTTTCTATTTACACCTTTCATACACTGAAAAATTCCACATGGAAAAATAGATGTCTTATGCAGCTTACCAATACCTTTAATCGAAACATCAAGTAACGCTTTAGTTACCATGCGACCTTCTGGTTCTGTACATGTTCCATAATTGATTGAAGTAAATGGGAGCTGATTACCTGAACGGCTTTGAAGCGTATTGAGATTATGATAAAGACCTTCTACTGCTTGATATGTTTCATTTATAGTGTCATATAATGCACTTTGATATAGGATTTTATTTAATTTGTTGTTACCTATATAAAAATCTTCTTCATTTAATCCAGTATTGTCAAAAAACATCTGTTTATGTTTATCAACCCAATCATCAAACTTATTTCTAATGATTCCATTTTCTTCGTATGTCTGGAATAAAAGTTCTAATAAATTTAAGTTTGCAAATTCTTCTGTCTGTTTTAAATAAGCAACAATATAATGCTTTAGAAAGGATTTTTTTATATACGGTATCATTGTCCAATCGAGATGAGTTGCCGAAACTCCCCCAAACTGTTGTAAAGACTGTAACTGAAAAATAACGGCTACAAGTTGAAATGCGGTATTTACTGATTGAGCAGGTCTTACATCTGTTTGCCTTGTATTAAATCCATTAGCAAGTAATTTATCAAATGGAATTGAGAGGCAGTTATGCATACCAACAGCATATGAATTAAGGTCATGAATATAAATCTCATTATTTAAATGATTATTTCTTGACATTTCTGACATACAATTATCTAATGCATACTGTTTTAATACGGTATCACTTGTTTCGCCAACCCTACCTCCGAATGATTTCTCATCAATATTGGCATTTTGATTTTGAACGTTTGATGCTGTAAGTTTTTCTTTGATAGACTTCATAAGATTAGTATTCTGTTCACGCACTCTCGTTCTGTCATTTCTGTAAATCACAAATGCTCTAGCAACATCTTTGCGCTTGCCATCCATAAGCATCGTTTCAATAATGTCCTGAATATCTTCAACATTCATAGATCTTTTATTTAATGCTTCTATGTGATTTGTAATTACTGTAGCCTTTCTTTTTGCTTCAGATGTAATTTCACCATCTACCTCGTCAAAAGCAGCAAGAACCGCTTTTATAATTTTATTACGGTCAAAATCAACTTTTCGACCATCTCTTTTAATTACTTTTGTCAATATGTATATTCTCCTTTCTAAATTACTGTTATGATTGCATAACCAAGTACACATGCTGCAATCGCTGCTACAGCTTTCCAATCAATCTCAAATTCTATACAATTTATAAAATTGAATTTCATTTTATCTCCTTTCTATTTCTCCCAAGTTAAAATTACAAAATTCCAATCCTTTTTATCGCCAGATGGATATTCATAAGCAGTTAGTTCATGTGCGGCATCGCCCTCAAGCTCTTTATCTGCTAAAACCAATGCATCATCACGCATTCCATCCAAAATTTCTTTTACTTCTTTTACTGTTAAACACATATATGATTCTCCTTTCTCGATTCCATAAGAATTCAACCTTTCTTGTGCTTTTTTAGCCTCGCAAACCCAGTATTCATGTGGTCTGCGAGAACACCCTTTTAAATTTACCAATTCTTTTCTTCGTTTTTTACAAATCCGGCGACTTTACCTTCATCGAGTAAAACAGCTTCATTTTTGTACTCATACTGTTCTAAACAATCCTCAATAGTAATTTCATCATAATTCATATCATTGTTGTTCATGACAATTCCTCCTTAATTTAACGTAAATAATAATCCAAAACATATTCAACACACTCTTCTTCTGTGTTAAAAACTATATCGCAATCTTCTTCGGATTCCCACGGATATATATTCTCTGTTCCGTATCCAATAATAGGAATTCCTTTCATGCGAGCATGTTCTAGTTCTTGTCCTGTTCCTACAGAGCTGTTGGAATTATTTAAATTAACAATCACCAAATCGCTTTTATCAATTTGACTCATGAAGAATCTCTTAATTTGCTTATGCGTTTTATGTAGAGTTTTATAGTAGTTAAAAAAATCATTTGGATTGATTACTCTAATATTATTGAATCTTTTTGATTCATAATTTTCGAGTATATTTTTTACATTGTTTCTCCAACCATTGGCTTCTACTTGAGTTAATCCGCCAGTTTTACCTGCTAAATAAATCTGAAAATCTCTCATTTATCATCCTCCCAATTCAATATTTTGTTTTTACAATTACCGTTATTGTCCACTTTATAATTCTCTCTTAGTATAAGAATATTGAACGGAATATTTTTATCATGTCGAACACAATCTGAATATGAACAATTACGATTGGCGCGATACATTCTTTTCTTATTTTTTCTCATTTAACACACCTTACGCTGTTTCATCGAAAAATTTACATACAGAAGCAACTTCTTCAATTGGTCTATCATAATTTTTAACAAGATAATCGAAGTTATCTTCCTTCCCATCGAACATAATTTTATCTGCTTTATATCTACGTTTAGACTCTTTCTTGTTTGGTCTTTTCTTCATTCGTTTTTTTAAAATTGAATTTTTGACGGTTAAATAAATGGAAATGTATGAGCTAAATAGATCGTTTAAACGTTCTAATCCATCAGGTGTTAGAATTACAACTTTTTTTCTATTATAATCATAAAAATCTGCTAATCGACTGCCATAATACCAAGTGCCTTCTTCAGTTTGATAACTTCTCCATTCCAAAAATTCTTTATTTTTAATCATGTTTTTAAATTCATTTTCAGTAATAAAATGGTAATCTACACCATCAACCTCGTTGGGTCTTGCTGGGCGTGTAGTATAAGTCAAAACTCTTTCATAACCCAATTTTACTAATTCTCTTGCAATGGTGTCTTTGCCACTGCAAGATTTGCCAACCAAGCAAATACTCATTAATTTATTCTCCTTCCATATAATCTTTAATTTGATTTAGAAATTTTGCCTGAACAGTTTTGTCGTTTGAGTACAGACAACATGTAATTGGTTCAAGTAAGTTTAAACTAAAAATAGCCATAATTGACTTTGCGTCAATCTCGTATCTATGACTTTTAATTGTAATTTCTTCATCAAATTTTGTTACAATTTCAACAAAATCATGCACCTTTCTAATTGTATCCAAACGAATAGTTACTAATGTTTCTTCCATTTCTTTCCTCTCTTTATTCATAGATTCTTATATAAGATATTTCGCCGTCAAAAATACCACCTAAAGTAGACACATCGCCTGTATTACCCCATCGGTTTGATATATTTGGAATCAATGTAGAAGTATCAACAACAAATTCTACGATAGAATCATTACTTATTGTATATTGTCCCAAATTATCTGTATGCTCATCGGCTTTACAGTCTGCAAGAATGCAAGGAATTATTTCACCGTTTTTCATCACGATATCAAAATATGTTCCAATTTGGGTTGTATAGTATGAACCTATTGCGCAACAGAATCTATTGTTGACCTTGTATATGCCTGTTTCATCTAATACATATTCACTTTTTAACCTGTATTGTTGTGAGTTTTTATTAGTGATATGTCGACCGTCCATATAGCTCTTAAACAATTTGCCAGATGGAACTTCATAATCTGTATAAGTAAGATTTTCTTCAATTTCTTCTAGCTCATCTTCTAACTCAATATTCTCTACAATTTCTTCAATTGCTATCATTTTTTGCTGCTCATAATATGTCTTATATTTTTTATAAATATGAGAATATATTTCTGCTTTTTCTTCTTGTACTGTTGCAGCTACAGTTAATTGTTTATTATTTGCTGCCCACAATGGGGCGACACAAATAACAGCACTTAAAAATACTGTTTTTGTAATACTTCTTTTCAACGTATGAATCTCATGCACCCACTTTCTTCATATTTTTTCGTATACAATTTCAAATATTTTTCATTAGAATTATCAAATCCAATGGGCTTTAATTTTGCTTCAATAATGCCGTATTCTTTTTTGATTTCTTCTACTTCATTATTCTCTTTTGTTCCGACCGTAACATATGTGTTGTCAGGAATCTTAGAGAAAATCTCTTTTAGTTGTTTCGCTTTATAGTACAAATTTTCACATTCACCTCCTCGCTTTCATTAAATTCACTGAATTACTTAATCATTTGTAAAAATTCTTCTTCTGAAATAATTGGAATATTAAGCGATTTTGCTTTCTGATTCTTAGATGAAGTGGAGTTGATGTCATTATTGATAAGATAAGAAGTCTTGGAACTTACAGAACCTGCTACTGTACCGCCATGAGTAACTATATCGGCTTTCAATTCGTCACGATTTTTATAATGATTGACAGAACCAGTTACCACAAATGTTTTACCTTGTAATGTTTTTGGAATTTCATCTAATATTACATTAGGTGTCTCAAAATAAAATTCTTTTGACAACTCAATAATTTTACTTCCATTTTTATTCCAATAACCAATAATGGATTTACCTAATGTATCACCTATTCCATTAATATAAGTAAATGCATCTTTACCACTACTCATCAAAGCACCAACAAAGACATCAAAACTTTGATTACATACATTTGCAATATCCTCACTTGCTGACTTGCCGAGTAATGGGATTGATAAACTGTAAAGGAAACGCTGAAGATTTGTATTACGAGATTTCTCAATGGAATTAAGAAGTTTTTCAACAGATTTTTTACCGAATCCGTCCATAGTTTTCATTTCATTTTCGTAGGCTGACAAGTAATAAATATCCTTAATGGAATTCAACCAACCAAGATTGATGAATTTTTCAATGGTTGCTTTAGATAATCCATCAATGTTAAGCATATCTCTTGACACCGCATGTGTAAGTTTGCCAAGAAGTTTGCCCTTACAATTATCATTGGTACATATAAGTACTTCTGAGTTATTATCTTTTACTATCTTAGTAGACTGACCACATATAGGACATTTATCTGGAATATGGATATAAGTCTTTTTATACTCGTTATCTTCCTCTGCCCATCTTATCTGAGGTATTATGAGATTCGCCTTAAATACGCCAATATGCTGACCTTTCCAACTTCTTTCCATAGTTTCTTTCATAACAGATATATTATGGAGTGAAGCTCTTTCAACAATTGTACCCTCAATCTCAATTGGCTTGAACACTGCTGTTGGTGTTAATATACCAGTTTTACCCATCGTGTACTCTATGTCAATGAGTTCTGTTTCTACTGATTTATTATATACTTTATAAGCTATACCATTATTGAAGTAATCTGTTGTTCTACCAAGTGATTTACCATACTCAACATCTTCAAACTTAAATACAACACCATCTTGAGGAAGATTCTCTTTTTTTGCCTCATCTAAGAAAAAGTCAATTGCTTCTTGAATATTTAACTCAGCCCATTTTAAATTGGCAAATGGAACAGTTTCAAATCCTAAATCATTGGTTTCCATAAGAGAACTTGCAAATGATTCTGGATATTTAGAACCTTTAACAACTTCCCAAGCATACCATCTCAGCTTGCGATTTTTTACAACAGATGTATCAAGACCACCAAGCGTACCTGACGCAAGATTACGTGGAGTTTTATATTCGCCATTCTTATTTAGTTCCTCAAAATCATCTATTTTAATAAGTGCTTCACCATCAACAACATAAGTTCCTTCCTTATTAATATGTAACGGAATATTGAGGAACTGCTTTACATGATCCGTTATAATATTTCCTATTGTGCCATTGCCTCGTGATTCAGCCTTTATCAGCTCACCATCTTTATAAATTAAACGACAGGTCAAACCATCGAGCTTTACAGAACCAACTAATGTATGTCCTTTTGCAAACTGCTCAACCTCTTCTGCGCTATGACATTTTGAAAGTGATAACATTGGTGACTCATGAATAACTTTATCAATATTATCCAATACAATAGCACCAACGTTATGTGTTGGACTATTTGCTAATACAATGCCAAACTCTTCTTCCCAATGTCTTAATTCTTCAAGTTTATTATCAAACTCAGCATCACTCATAATAGACTGTCCAGTATTATAGTAAGCTGCGGAAGCTCTATTAAGTTCTTCAATTCTTTGTGTGATTTTATTCTTATCCATTTATCCTCCATTATTCGCTTAATTCAAAAATTAACAATGTATATGTCTCATCTTCAAGATTATCAACAATACAAGTATAATATCCTTGGGGAATTAATTCCTGAACTTGTTGAAATAACTCCTCCCAATCCGTACTTGTAATTTCCCATGCGAGTCGCAACTTATGACCTTGCTTCATTTCTTCTTCTGATAATATGTACTGCATTATTTCTCCTCTCCGCAAAATTCTTTCAAATATGTAAGCATTTTATCCTCTTCTAAAAAGAAGCCATCAACCTTCCTTTTATTCTGTAACCACTCTAAAAAGTTTAACCAGAATTGTCCCGCTCTCCAATCTGGCATATAAGTCATGTGTAATCTAGTTACTTCGTTATAAAAATTATACAGTCTATTCGGATTCCTAATGTTAACCACCTCTTTTATTTCTTTTTATACCATCTTTTATATAATCTTTGTCCACATTTATCACAATAACTCTGTCTTGGAACAGCATTATCAACCACATAATTGCATATAGGACAATAACATTTATCATATCCAAGCAATTTTCTCATTGGTTTATTTTTTCTTTTTAACTCTTTGTATTCTTCATATTCTTCGCCTGAAATAATGTAAAAAGATGCCATAATTTCAACCCTCATACATAATTAATTCTTTCGCATATGGAAGTAACTCTACCCATTTACAAAATGTGTCTACCCACTCTTCTTTGAGTCTATGATGTCTACGCTGAAAATACATATTACGAAGTTCTGCATAATTTGTATCCCATGTTCTCATTTGTTCAAATCCTTCAGGTAACATACGTTTTGCCCTAACAAGAAGACGGTTCATTTTTTCATTATCTTTTGTTGTTTTCTGTATTTCCTTATATTCCAAACGAAGAGATTCAAGTTTGTTTACTGTATAAGTCCACCAATCAATATCTTCCTCACAGAAAACAAACATATCCAAAGTAATTGGATTATCATTATTAAGTAATTTGTGCATGGTTGAACAACTATTTTTTGTATTAAAATGATAAGTATCACCTTCAGACCACCAGTATCTAGGCATATCTACATCTACAGCAACATGAATCATTCTCATAAATTTGCAATGTTCTGAACCAGTTTTAATGAGAGTCTGTGCAAGTTTCATGTCATTATCACCTATAATAAAAGGTTCACCGCCATCATCTCCATACATATAACATTTATCTGTATCAAAATTTTTACAAAATTCTGAACAGTGTTTGCCAGATGGTGTTTTTAGACAATTAAAACTATCACTCTTATGCCAGCTATTCTTCGGATTTCTCATTCCACGGAGACTATGTTCAAATCCCCAAACTTCTGTATTCTCAAACTTCATTTTTCTCCTCCTTTTGGACTAACCATCTGCATTCTGTCTGTTTGCCTCTTTCTTTACTTGAAATATACATATGTTCGCATTTATCTCTATCGTATTTACATATGCCGGTACTTATATCATAGAATGGACATTCATCTTGAAAATATGGCATTTCGTCTACAAGAAATTTCATTTTATTCACCTTCCTATACTATATAGTCAAATTTTTCTTTATTTTTCAAAGAAGTTTAGTTTACTGTGAATTACCAATTAACATTCATTATCCCATCTGATACTACAACCGCATTTACATTTAGACTGTTGCATTTGTATCATGGTTTTACATTTAGGACATCTTGCCGATACCCCCTGTGCCATCTAAAAATGATCTTGTTTCTATGATTGGTTTGTATCTTAAATGTCTGTTTCTATTCATTATTCTCCCTAAACCCATTTAATTTTTCTTCCACAAAACGGGCAAAACTTAAAATTTCCATACGCAAAATTATTTGGTACTATTCCAGTTTTAAGCGGATTGTGATTACACTGAATCTTGAAACATATATTGCCTTCTGAAAAGTCAACGTCATTAGAAGATTCCCATTTGCAAGTTTCATTATCGTAACTTGTGTCAATAACACGAAGTCCCCTGATTTTTTCTAAAGTATCAAATCTATCATTTAATACATCGTGATAAATCGGCTCTCTATCTAAAATCCTTTCTACTTTTGATAAACTAATTAATTTCATATTTTCTTTCTATAATAAATATCTCAATCCACTTAGATACTTTTCTTTTAACCTATCTGTAAGTGTATTTGTCAGCAACAAATGATCTTTCATATCGGCTAATTTAACCCAATACGCACATTTACGGTAGTTTGTATGACAAACACTCTTAATGCTTTTACAATAATCATCATAAGATACCTCTTTTGTTTTAGTTAGGATCTTCAATGCATTGGTAAAATTTTCAGGTAATCCTTTTGGATTATAATTTGTATCTTCTAATAAATTGCTAAAGCAACACATTCGTCTGTATATTCAGATGGAATCATTTCATTTTCAGCAACATATGTAGCGACTTTAAGTGCATGTTCTAATTTATCCTGTGGATAATACTGTTTTGCAATTCTTAATGCTGTGCTTACTTTCATCGGTTCTTTATCTAATGACACATTTTCCTCCTAATCTCCACAAGAAATAATGGTTTCTTATTATCTGTTGATATCAACAAGATAATTTACTTTCTTATTATGTGCTTCAGCATATTCAATTTCAGATTTTGTTGAGCTTCCAATATATCCATTGACATTGATTACGAAAATTTCATCTGCCATATCAATTTTTCTCTTGTGCATATCATCTAACATAATCTTTTGCTCATCTGTAAATACATCACCTGAATGACCAAAATATCCAACTGAAATCACAATACATCCTTTTAATGTAAGTTCTTTCTGAACTCTCATAAATTCATCTTTAAATTTTGTACTACCACATAATGTAATCACTTTATAATCTTTTAATTCTTCACGGCATACACCTTCTACTGAATATCCACACATAAATTCATTGCATTCTTTTCCTGGTCTTGGGCAACTCATATAACGATCCTCCTCTTGTTACTTCAACAACATGTAAATCGCCCACGGATAATAGATATAATCTAACACCACATTAAATAGCAACTGGAATCTGTGGAACTTAAAATCTTCAATATCGTAACTAAACGCTGTTTTGATTTCAGATAAATTTACGCCTAATGACCATAAACAAGTGAATACCTGCAATGCAGATATTACAATAAACTCAGTTGTTCCAATTTTGTTTCCTAACACTATGTAAAAGATGATTAAGAATAGTTCCATGAAAAATACAATTAATATTGCACCACCTTGCATTGCATCGCTTAATGGTTTTCCATTATTATTCTCTTTACTTTTTGTGAGCTGTTTAATCATTCTCTTTCGCCATAGTGTTTTACTTAATGCACTTGGCGTACCTTTAATTCTAAAAAACATCAAAATAAATAAAATTGTTAAAGCTAAAATCTTCATGCTATATTATTCTCCTTACTTGTATCCTAAAACGCTTCTTCGCATTTTATCAATTTTGTCAATTTTTCTTCCTTGACGATTAATAAATTTAGCAAGTTTCTTTACTTCTGAATTGCATTTAATATCTTCTTTAGAAAATTCCATTCTAAAAGCGTCTACACAATCTCTCTGATACATAATTAAATCTACCATTTTATTCTCCCACTCTTCCATGTTTTCTTTCTTGCCTTGTTGTCAATAATGGCGATAATCACCAATACAATAACTGTAAGCAAAATATCAATCCATAATGGACACAATACCCATAACCACGACCAATTAATAACGCCTACTAATTTGAGTACAACAAATACGATTGTTAATACTCCGCAAATTCCAATACCTGAACTACTACTATTTCTGTTTGAACTCATTTTTTACCTCCTTAATTTTCACAAGAAACTGTCGATTACTCTGCAATTTCATATTTCAATTTTGATATGTCGTATCCCATTTTTTCTAATTCATCAATCCACTTCTGTTTTATTGGGCATGTAGCAGTAAAGTTTTTAAACTGTGTTATACAATGATAAACAAGATCACCAATTTGTTGTTTACCGTATCGAAATTCTTTTAACCCCTTTTCATACTCTGAATTTGTAACATATTCTGTTCTAAACGGAGACTGTGGTTTATCCTCTTCTCCAAGGGCAACACCAACCGCAATGTTTTCACCATTTACATTTATATATACATTGCTAATTTTATATTTCATGTATTTTACCTCCTTAGTAAATCCGTCTTTCCTTGGCTTTTTGAGTCTCTGAAACGCCCTATTTATGGGCATTCCAGAAATTCAAATTACTCTTCTACTGTATTATTCTCTACAGTTGAGCTAATAAACTCTTAATTGGCTCTCTATTCATATTTTCTTTAGCCCATGATATGTAACTTGGATCTGACTGAGCAACATCAACAAGCTTCTCACCACTGTGCTTTCCAAAGTTCAGAACATATGTATTAATATCTGGCAATTCCTGTTTTGGAATTTCTGCATTATTAAGAACTGCTAATACATTATCAGAATATGTCATATCAAGATTTGACCTACTTGCTAAATAATCACACATATGTACAAAGAACTGTTCGTCATTTTCAGGTTTTGGCAACACCGTCTTACTTCTCTTTGTGGAAGTCCATTCACCCGAATGACTCTCACATAGCCTTGCAATATATGCTTTTGTATCAGCGTCTACGTCATGCTCAACAGATGTATTTCTCACCCACTCACCTGCAAGCATCGGATGTTCGTGTACCGTATATTGAGAACCGTTTAACCCACATTTAATTGCATCATGGAAAATTGGTGTGCAGCGTAAACAATCTCGCTGTCGCTCATTGGTCTTTTCTTTTACATACTCTAATCCAAGAACATAATTCATTACTTCTGCAAACATTAAAATATGAAAAATCTGACCATGTGGCTGACACTGTGTTTTATTATGATACTTAAATGATGTGCTACTTGGAATTGTGAAGATATAATCTGGAATTTCCTTAATCATATCAGCACAATAATCTCTAATTTCATCTGTCTCAAACTTATTTAATAGTCCTTCAAAAACTTTTACCTTATCCATTCTGTTCCTCCAAAATTAATCTGTTATTTCAACTTGATAATTAAGCATCGCCTTATAACAATCTTCTGTTATTGTCCCAATCATATATTCTCTTTTTGCCATTTCACAAATAATATTTTCTTTATATTTTTTATAAGCATCAAATGCATTTTTGGGTGTTTGATAATAACCTATAGATACATATTTCTTTGTAAATGGATTAGAACATGTAGACCTAAATCTATTTGATTTTTTATCTAAACAGACTCCAATCGGATATTCACCACGACTTGCTTGCTTTTTAATAAATAATCCATTTACATATTCAGGCACAATACAACATGTTTTTGGACTATATATTTTATTCCCTTTATAAAGAATATCTTTATCAACAGCCCAAGATAATTCTTTTACTTTGTTATAATTCTCTTGCTGATGTATCCATTCATAAAAATTATCAAAAAGTAACCAATCTTCACAACATATAACATCTTCGTATGTTACCCTATATTCTTTTAATTTTGGATCAAAACATCTCATTAACATTGAATGCCATTCTTTATATTCTTTGGTTTCTTTTCCGTTAATTTTACATACATACTTATTACCTATACACCCTTTCCCATAAACATTAGGGGTATATGGATTTTTTATATTCCCAGAATTAAAGTGGCACATTTTTGAGTGTACTTTGCATTTGTATTTATCATTAAATTGAACAACTATGTCATCGTATCCGTTATATTCAACAATAGTCATTTCACAGCCTTTGTTATTCTGTTTTGTTAATCCGATACTTATTTTATTCACTTATCCTTTCATAAACATTTGTAACATTGTTTTTCTGTCAAAATTTTCTTTTTTCTTTAGTGCTAAATTCACTGTTCTTATTTCGCCTAAGTGATAACACTTTTCTTTTGCACGGCTTTCACCTACATATAATAAATTGGAATTAAGCATATAACTATGAGCCTTGGGTGTAATTAAAACAACCACCTTGAACTGACCACCCTGAGATTTGTGTGTACTGATGGCATAAGCCAATCGAATATTTTTCATAGAACTTTTTGGGATATAGATAAGCGTTCCATCATAATCAACAACCATTGCATCTTTTAGAATTTTTACAACTCTACCAGATTCACCATTGGCAATGAATGTTGTATTTTTATCATCAATGTATTCCTCATTGTAAATAATTGCTTTGTAATCATTAGCATAGTTCATTACAATGTCATTCAATCTGAATTCTGTATCTCCAAATGTGATTTTCGCCTTTGTATTAGAATTAACTGCATTTTGTATCTTCTTATTTAATGCTACTGTTCCATAATCACCTACGTTATAGCAAGACAATACTGCAATATCATCAACAGAATATCCTTTTGATAATAATGTCTGATAAAGTTTTACAGTATATTCAACAAGTTTATCTTGAAGAATCGGCATAAATATATATGACTGATCTTCGCCAAACACTTGCATACCTGTTTTGGTCTTATCTAAATATTCAGTACCAGTTCGTGTATCTGTCGCAACCGTAGATAAACCACCTTTACCATAACGGAATACCTTATCAAGTGTGATAGTAGGAATATTCTCGCATTTCAACAAATCATAAAGTACATTACCAGCACCAACAGAAGGAATCTGTGCATCATCACCAATAAGGAGTAATTTTGTTTTCTCAAAATCTATAGCTTCAAGCAATTTTCTAAATAAGAAAATATCTACCATTGAAAACTCATCCACAATTACTACATCGTACGGCAATTTATTCTCTTCATTAAATCCCCAATCAGCAGGTGGCATATACATAAGACCTCTATGAATTGTCATAGCAGTTTCATTTGTAAAACCTGACAGTACCTTTGCAGCTCTACCAGTTGGTGCTAAAAGTAAATGCCTTTTGTTATAAGCATTTAACATATTTACAAATGCCTGTGTGCTTGAAGATTTACCACTACCACCATATCCAACAAGAAGAACAATGTTATTTTCACACATATATTGTGATGTTTTACACTGATTATCAGTTAGTTTAAAACCATCAAGTTCCTGAAATTTTGAACAATCACACTCCCATTTTGTATGTATCTGCAATCCTTCTTTTATTCTCTCTGCTATATATTTCTCTGTTTCATATGTTTCTTTCTTACATACACTTAATAATTCTCTATCGAATATTACATCATTATCACCTTTAAGAATAAGCGGCAAGTTGCTTTTTGCTTCTGGGACTAATACATCAAACTGTTTCTTCAAATCACCAACATGCATATATGTATTACCATTATTTTCATTCTCATCAAGTAGATAATCTACACAAGCTTTCGCTCTCTGATATGATGTTATAAGATCAAATCCAAAGAACAAAACTGGTTTTCCCCCATTCTTCTGACATTCTTTACTATCCTTATCCAATGTCAATAATAGAGAATCAGCAGTTTTAAAACCAATCCCTCCTAACCTACAAAGACACTGATATGGTTCTTCTCTAATAACTTCCTTGATTTTGTCAACAGAAGTATATTTGTCATACAGTTTTTTTACTGTTGAAAGATTAAATAATCCTCTGAATTCTTCTACAATTTCAGCTAATTTGAAATTCTCTATGACTTTATTCTTAATAACATTGAATGTATAATCTTTAATACCTTTCGTTTTTGATAAATCAATGTCATCTAATCTGTTATTCATTATTCTATCTACGATGTCGGGATATGCTTCTAATAACACATCTGTCTGATTTGGTGTAAGAATTTCATATAAGAAATTCCGTGTTGCAGCTAATGTAGTAGGTTTCTCTCTTTTAATATTAATTACATCGTATCCGACTCCATGAGAATCGGATACCTCCTTTGCTTTTACAATGTAATCTACTCCAAGATTGAGTTCTGAAATATTACCTTTAATAGTTGCTGTGCCATATTTTCCAATCTGTACATCGGGATATTCAAATGAATTGACAGAAACACCATATATTTTGAAGTCAGTAGAATTATATACAAGTCTTTCTGGTACACATTTAAATTCAATTATTTTATCCAACTTTACATCTCCTTCTAATATACATCCCACTTCTTTACTATTCTCTCTTTTTCATCCGTTTTAATCCAATCGCCGCCAACCTTCTTCATTTTATTTCTCTCACCAAATTCTTTTACATTGATGACATTACCTGCTATAAATGGGGATTCAATGAATGACTTTCCAGAAGTAATTTTTGTTTTAAGATACTCACCATCTCTCATGTTATAAAGCATAAGGTATGGTTTTGTTTTATCCTTATAGAACTTACACTCAAGAACATAATACATATCTTTTGGTGCTTTCGGATTTTTGTACATTATATTTCCAAGATACTCTTGCTCATATACAATCTGTTCTTTTATTGATAATGATTTATTCTCTAAACCGCTTATCATAAGTTTAACAAGTTTGTCCTTGTCAACATTGCTATACTGTTTAGGTGTCTCTTTCTCTGCGCATTTTCTTACATCTTCTTCTCTAATGTTCAGTGATGCAATTTTATCTTTTTTCAATGTCTTACATTTTCCTAACAAATTGTACATATCAATAATTGACAACAAATATTTATTCTTGCCAAACTCAGAAAAGAAATTTAGTGTCGTAAGAATATGTAATTGTCTATCATCCACAGATGTTTTTGAAATAATATCAGAAAGTAAATCGACAAAATTATCATAATGATTTTTAGACAATTCATATAATTCATCTGCAATCTGATCATTACAATATTTTATAGAAGAGATTCCTTGATAAATTGCATTTTCGTCTTTATCCATGAAATACTGTGCTTTAGATTTGCCAAATTTTATTCCTTTGATTTCTATTCCCTGCGATTTGATATATTCTTTGATGTTTGACATTTTTTCATTATTGTCTACATAAACATTCAACGCTGATGTTAATAGCTCAATCTTATGGTAATATCTTAACCATCCAATAAATAGACCTATCATACTATATGGAACGGAATGATTTCGTGAAAACAAATAATTAGATGCATCTTCGATTACTACCAAGAATGACTTTATAGCCTCTCTTGCTTCAGCTTCGGTCATTTCATACTTCTCTTGTGCAATTGCAATAAATCCTGGAATATATCTATCATCTTTATTACCGTGAATATCTACCATATATCCACCATTTTCAATGATAGGTATATCTGCTTCAGTACCTGTTTTTTTAGCAAAATGTCTACGGACAATATCTGCCTGCCCCATAGTAAAGCCACAGAAATCATGCAAGAAATCAATAATCTGTTCCTGATATACTAAATAACCAAGCGTAGGTTTCAAGAAATTATTAAGTGCTTCGTTGCCATTGTCTTTGTAAATACCATTGAATAACTGTTCTCTATAAGATTCACCTGCTGGTCTAATAGCACCACTAACCATAGCCATTACATCAAGATATGAGATATTATCATTCTGTGCTTTAATATTCTCCAAAGTTTCCTTACTAAGTGTTCTTTTTAATGAATCACTTGCAAAACCACTTTCAAACTGGAATATCAATGTAGTATCTTTTGCTATTGAGTTAATAACATTTTCATCTGAGAAATTAACTTTATCAGGTGTTAAATAATCTATACCTGCAAGTTTACAAGCACCATCAATTAATCCAACAGCATTTAATCCTAACAAATCTAACTTTACATAATTTAAAGAATCAATTTCGTGCATATCTATTTGGCTTACAGGACGTGGATCTGATGTAATAGACAATGTTCCAAAATCATATCTTATATCTGTAGGACTACAAACAATTCCTGCTGCATGTCTGCCAAGTGATGTAATTGTTCCAATTACCATATCAATATATTTAAACATTTCTGAATATTGTTCTCTGATTTCTTCTGGCATATAATCCTTGCCTTTATCATCAGTTTCTACCATATTTGATAATTCCTGAGTTTGATCAGGAGTCATCCCATATGCTCTACCAACATCTTTTATCGCTGCTTTTAACTGAATTGTATTAAAAGTAATAATGTTGCAACAATACAAACCTTCCTTATTAAATAGATACTCACGCACTTTATATCTATCTTCTGCGTAAATATCAGTATCTACATCAGCCAATGACATTCTTTCAGGATTCATAAATCGTGAGAAGTTAAGCTTATATTTAACTGAATCAACATCAGTACATTTAATCAAATATGCAATCTCACTACCAGATACAGAACCTCTTGAACATCCATAGTGCATATTATTTTTCAGCAGCCAATTCTTGTAATCTGAATCGAGTAACATAAAATCAATAGCGTCATTATGTTTATATGTTTCTAACTCTTCCTGTATCCTTGGAATATACTCTGTTTTATAATTTGGGAGTTTGCTTATTCCACGTTCTTTTACACCTTGAACTATTCGTGCCTTAAATTCTTTCTCAGCATCAGGATATAATCTTGGATATTTATTACTATAATCTAATTCATATGATTCAATATTATCTGCGAATCTATTTGTTTCTTCGATTGCATCAAGATAAATTGATTTTGGTAATGCATTCTGTAATTCAAAGGCAGTAACCATATCATCATAAGATTTCCATGATAAATCACACGCATCTTCGTCATGGAAATTAACATTTTTTGATTTCTGCATTACTGCTCTACCCATCATATGATCCTTATCAATAGCATGTACATCGCTTGTAGCAATAAGCTTCATTCCATATTTCTGAGCAATTCTATACAAATACTGATTGTAATAAATCTGAACATCAAAATTATGTGGTTGTATTTCCAACCAACATCTATGCTTATTTTTAATAAGGAATTTCAGAAATCTTTCTTGTACTTCTTTCGTTCCTTTACATAACATGCCTGCAACACAAGCTGTTAATACTAAAATATTATCTGATGTATTCTCAAGTTCCTCTAAGGTAATTCGTGGATTATAATAAAAATGACCATCATTACGATTAAATGAATCAGAAGAAAGTTTGTTAAGTTCTAATACCCCATCATAATTCTTTGCGTATAAGCAACAATGATAATTGTCTCTTTGCAGATTATCCATATCAATTTTTTCTGTTACATAGAATTCTTCTGCATTAATATATTTCAACCCAGCCTTTTCACATGCCTGTCTTTTTGCAACATTATGAAGGACTGCGCCATGCTCTGTAAAAGCAATGGCTTTCATTCCTTCTGATTTTGCTTTGTCAATATAAGCTTGAAAAGGGGTGATTGAGTCAACTTCAAGACCGCTATATGGGTTAGAATCCATACTATGTAAATGTAATACTGTTAAATTGCTCAACTTCTCACCTACCTATATCTATAAACTATTCACAAATGCCAATAAATCATCTTCGTCTGCATCAGAATCAGATTCAGTTTCTTCTTTGAACAATTCCTTCTCTTTCAGATACTGGTCATATGGTTTATGCAACGACCTAGAATATCCTGAGAGGGTTGCCAATCTAAATTCATCGGCATCTGTCACTTCTTGCCAAAAGATATTTTCATCTTCACTATTCTTATATTCTCTCTCTTTAGAGTTAATTTCTTCGACTGTATTGATAATGTCTTCTTTTAAATCGTTAATCTTTTCTTCTGTTAGAGGTACTTGTACATAACAATCATGAATTTCGAATTTTTCTCTAACCTCATCTGGTAAGCAATCAATATTGTTGTTTAACACCATTTCATCAACATATTTATCAATATCATCTTCATATCCGAAATTTTTCAGCCACATTTTTGCCGTATTGATAAGACTTTCGCCTATAGAATTTCTTTCTATATATCTATCTTTTTTCTTACCATTTTTCTGTTCAATGGTAACTGTGACATATTTTAAGAAATTCCATTCACATACAATATCTTCCAATGGAATATTTAATGCTTGTCTAATACCTTCAGCATAAATAACCAACTGACCACATTCAGCGTCAATTTTTGCGCCTTGATAACGTGTAGATGTCTTCCAATCTACAATATGTACACGTTTTTTCTCATTGCCATTTTCATCTTTGTATGACTCGATATAAAGCATGTCAATATATCCTTGCATATAAATATCATCAGAAATTTTAATTGTAATAAAATGTTCAACTTTATGTGGGAAAGTAATCAGATTATGATTTTTAAAGAAATGTCTAATGCAATTTTCATATTTATTTGCTATTGCATCATTTTTATCAGAATCACTTCGATTGTATTTGAGTTCTGCACAATTCATTGTAAATAAGCTATCTTCATATAAATCTGGCATATCCTCATATTTAATTTTGCCAGTATATAGCTGCTCAATAATATCATGTACATTACCACCAGATACACAATAAATACTATTTGTTCTATCTTCTTTCTTGTGTAGGATGTATTTCAAAAAATATTCCCATCTATCTTGTTTGTAACAATGATATCTTGACCATGACCATAATGTATCAACACCAAATTTGTTACAAATTTCTGTTAATTCTTTACTTGTCTTTCTTGCCAATCTCTTAGCTTTCTCCTTTCTGACTCATCATATAAAACACGATGCTTGAGAAGGAAGTTGTATACTTTATTTGGCATATCGGCAGGACTGTCTTTACTACCCTTCTTAATCAAATCCCAACGATCATATATGTAACTTACTTTTCTAATAGGATAAAATTTATCACATTCCTGTCTAATATGGTTTATATCAATTCCTTCATCTAAAGCTACTACAATTTCTACATTTAAACTAATCAGTATCCTAACTTGTTCTTCTGTAAGCTCACAATTTCCTATTGCAACAGCCGTACCATCTTTTCGTGAATACCTTTTAAGCACCGATTTCTGCGCTTCCAAAACGACTGCATAACCAGCCTCTTGAATTGTTTGATAATTCTCATTTAATCCATATACATTTATTCCTTTTGGATATGTTTTGGATAACTTGAAAAACTTTGGAATATCAAACATCTCATAGTTTGGTACAGTAGTTCTCCCACTAATACCTATATATTCATTGTCATCTCCATCCCACTTTCGTTCAGGAATGACAATTCGTTTTCTATCATATGAATATCCAATGTTAAATCTTTTACATGCAAAAGGCATAACGCCTTCACGAACCCAATCAATATATGGTAAATCAGTATATTCTTTCATACATGAATCATCATATACTGGAACATCTTTATCAATTGTGTATCTTTGGCGTTTCACCTTTTTGAAGATTGCTAATGGATCTTTCTTATTATCTTTGTTGTCACTCTTACTATATGAATATTTCAAACCTAAAATATTGTGGAGATATTTATTAGCCTTCCCAAAAGATATACCCTTTATTGCCATAACCAATGTAAAAATATCTCCACGTTTATTTTCTTCCGAACTTCTAATCGCTACTGATAATGTATCTTTCTTTACACATATAGCAGTCTTATTATTGCCTTGTGGTAAGGCGGCTCTCCATTCATGAAGATATTCGTGTAGTCCATGACACTCCAACGATAATAAAATCTGTTCTATACAATTATTCTCTATAATGTATTCCTTTAGTTCATCTGCATTAATACACGCTCACCGCCTCCATCACAAATTTAAAAATCAACTGGGACAGAAGTAAAACCAACTTCTTTCAGTATGTTTCTACTCATATCATGCTCACATACAATCTGTATACTACTTGCAGCACCCTCACGGTTTTTACAAATAAATATAAGCTGATAATGTTTGTCTTTGTCCAGTTTGACAGGTATTTTTGATTTATTGTTTTTCCCATCAAATCTATATACCTTTAAAGCATTTTTCTCACCTGTGTACTCATCTTCAAATACATCTCTCAGCATTAAACATGTACTTGCAGGATCGACAATACTTTTTGCCATACCAATATTATCTTGACTATAAAATCTCTGACGTGCTGAAGATTTTGCCAACTGGAATGTAATAGTTACATGAACTTCCAAGCCACCCTCTTCTTTACACTTCACAGTATCGTAAATATCAACCATATTCTGTTGCATATCTAACCACATCTTGTCGGAACGACTACCTGAATCGGCTTTATATGTATCAAGAATGAAATACTTAACACCAAGGTTTGCATATTTCTTTAGAACTTTTATGAATTTCTGAGTTTTGTATCTTTTGAATGGAACTATTATAAGCATGTTATTCTCAGCCTTTTCAGTAATCCAATCTGCACACTTTCTTAACAAATCTTTAACTTCGCTAGAATATTTACCATCTCTAACAACGAATTTTTGCAAATCTTGTTTGTAAATATTATTCGCAGTCCACACCAACAATTCTCTCTGCCATTTCTTTTTCCCCTCTTCATTGACACAAATAACAAGTCTTTCTTCATATTTTATTGTGCTTGGAATCAACATTGATCTTGTTAGTGTAGTTTTGCCCATATTAGATAATCCACCAATCAATGTAATATTACCAGGTAACTGACCACCAGTTTCTTTATTAAGAATATCCATATTATTGTATGGAAGTCCAACTGCTGCACCAGCATCTAATTCATCAATTAAATCATAAATGCCATCAGCTAATGAATATGACTGTACATCATCATCTGCATTGATGAAAATATGATTTAACATTGCTTCATATTCTTCATATATTTCATCTAAAGACATATCACAGAATTCATTGATACGATTATTTACAGGGAATCCATTTTTTAACATCTCCAAAACTGTTTTCCACTTGTATAGCTCTTTGACATACCCATCCATATTGTTGATGTTTACATACTCTTTGGCTTTATCAATCGTTTCATATCCACCATAATCCTCATATTCCTTTTTGAGTTTTTGATGCTTTTCAAGATATAAACCAACAGTCATATCATCCAATACTGATTTCTTTTCTACTACAATAATGTCATTTGCAATCTGCCAATAGACTCGCCATGTATTTTCACTAAAATCTTCAAGCTGCAATGTATAATCAAAAATTAATTCCGGTTGTTTATATAAAATAGCAACTATATTAGCTTCTGCTATTATCTTGTATTCTCGAATCTGTTTTGCACATTTTAATACTTCTTCCTGATAAGGAGTTAATTTTTTATTCTCTTTTTTTTCAGCCAATTAGTACCTCCTCAAAACAGTTTCTTCATTCTGTCACTTGTCTCTTTAGTCTTTTTTACATATCCAGCATTCTCATTACTCTGATTATTAAAGTCTTTAGATTCAACTCTCTCCTCAGTCTTTTTAACATTCTGCAATCTCAAATATACATCGTTGATTTCAGGTTCAATCATTTTCATAATAAGATTGATTTTATGTTTTTCATCTTTGATTTTCTTTTCATTTTCATGTAAATATGTAACAATTTTTCTCTTACATAACTTAAAAGTACATAAAATTGTGTAATCATCATAATTAGCTTTTGCTTCATGATTATTATTCGCTATATGTTCGCCACGTTTAATACCTTGTAGCTTTAATGCGAGATACTGTGGAAATTTCATATTATCATCGTATTCAAGAATTTCTTTCTTTACATACTCACATAGTTCAATCCACTGCTCGTTATCTTTCTTTTTTATATTTCTCATTTACCGAATCATCCTTTCTTAAAAACTCCAACAGGCAATTAACCTGTCGGAGCATAATTTTAATTAGGCTAACTGTAATTTGGCAAAATCAATTAACTCTGTAAGAGTATCTGGTGACTGCATTTCAAGATTCTTTAATGAAACGTCCTTATCCTTCATCTGCTTGTTTACTTTGAGCAAAGCATCTTTATTATCCTTGAGTGACTTTAATACATCTTTAAATTCAGCAGCCAACTCTTCTGCTTTCTCAGCTTTGTCAACCATAGAATCTGTAGAAGTCTTTAAGTCATTCTTGTATGATGTCTCATTTGTCTCAAGATCATGCATTGATTCAAAATAATCCTTCCAAATATCATAAGATGGATTCTCAATAATCTGTCCAACCTTAGTTACATTTGTTCTATCCTTCTTAACCTTTGCAAAATAACGAACATCCTCACCATTCTCTTCCTTATAGAACTCAAGGATTGTGTCATAATCAAATTTAACTGACTTATGCATATCAGGCTTAATACCAACTAACTTACGGTTATCGCCTGTTCCTTCATATACTTCTGTTGCCTGTGCAACTGACACAACATGCTTACCCTTTGCAGAGAGATCAATCTTAGCCTGCTGAAGCTTCATGTTGATAATTTTGATACGTCCCCACTGTCTCTGAGAAACTACTGTATCATCAACATCTCCACCCTTTCTACGAGCTTTCTTCTCTTCAACTTCTGTAGCTCCAACCTGCATTGTTGCATAAAACTTAGTCTCCGAGTCGATGTCAAGTGTCTGAATCTCATCCGAATCTACTGCTTCGTCAATATCATCCTCTAAATCATCAAGGTCTGATGTGTCGTCTACTAAAATAAGATTGTTGTAAGTCTTGCCATTTGCTAATGTAATATCCTTGCCCTCATAGTGAGCAATACCTGTCTCTGAGTCGATACATGCAACCTTTGGGAATGTAAGAGCAAACCATGACTTACCAGAACCCTCATAACCATATGCTAAAAATTTTCCACCAATCTTTGCTTCTCTTGCTTTTCTAAATGCCAATTTTTTGTCCTCCTAAAATGTATATATTCTTTTGATAAAATGCTCACCCTGTATTAAACAGGGCAAGCGTATTTTTTTTTAGTTCATGCCTTCAAGCATTGCAAGAAGGTCATCATCTTCTGACGAAGTTTCCTCATTCTCTGAATCTGTATCATCATCTGAACTTGGTTCTGCACCAGCATCAAGTAATGCTTGCTCGTAGAAATAAAGGTCGTCTTCATCATATTTGCCATCTTCAAATGCTACAGTAGGCTTTCTATCGTCACCAGTTCCCACATATGTAATGTCAGGCTTTACAATAATCATTCTTCTCTCACGATTGCCATTACCTACTGCAATCTTCTTCTCTGCTTCTTCTTCTGAATACAGTCCCATTTCAATAAGTTCTTTAATATCATCAGGAATATCATCTTCTGTAATATTCACAGTAGAGCCACCCTCTACTAAATTACCTGTAACTGTAATCTCAGTAATTTTACCCTTCTTAGGCTTAAAAAATCTCTGAAGCATCTTAGCTGTAATCTCTGGATTCTCATTGATAGCAACTTCAAATGTCTTAGGGTATGTGACATTCTTCTTAACTTCAATCTTCTCTCCGTCAATCTTAGGTTTTCCAACATAGTCAACAACGTATGCTACCAGTTCCATAGTACCCTTATCATCATTCTTCTTGCCAATGCTCTTTGAATCAACAAGAATTGTCTGTGAGAATGTAGCCTTGAAATCTGCCTCATCGTCAATTTTTGAAAGTACAATAGATGTAATTTCTTTCTTTGTAGAAACATTACCTTCATACTCGCTGTAACCGATTGTACCCTTTACATTTACAATCATTCCGTCCTCAAGATGCTCATTTAGATACTCTACTGCATCATAAGCTGTGAGGAACTTCTTATATACAGTCTTATCCTTTACATCTTTTTCAACACCAACTGTTAAGAATGAAGAATCTGAAATGCTATCATACAGAGACTCATCAAGACGATCCTCCCACGCAATCTCTACTGACTTGCTCTTTCCTGCATCGTCTTTCTCATCCTTACTGTAAGCACGAATTACATTATCCTTATCAGGGAAGAAACCACTTCTCATCTCTGCATATACTGTATTGCCGTTTCCACAATCAACACCTACATACATACTGTTATCTGTCCAACCAGAATCATAACTATTGTCAAGATTGAATGTCTTGTCTGTTACTTTTACACGACCAATAAGATTGAATGCTGCCTTACCTTTTTTTAATGCTTTTCTTTCCTTTGTCTTTGCCAAATTACTTGTCCTCCTTAAAATTAAAAATTTATATAAATATTGTTAATAAAACAATCTATCTAAACGCCCAAATGGACGGAACACAGAAAATAAATTTATGTAAAAATCTATCTTCAACAGTGATTTTTGAGCGTAAAAGCCCAAGGGTATGCTGTTTAACCACCCATACAAATATTCACTATTCAGTTTTGATTTTTGGAATTTTTGAACTGAATTGTTCAATGAAAATGCTTACTGAATTGACTGTTTATGTAATCTTTTACAAAGGTTATCATATGAATTACTAATTGAATTTCCCATAGTAAGCAATCTTGAAATATAACATCTGACGGTTTTGCAAATCTAAATCCATCTCCATATTTTGAAGCATGTTCCATTGTTCCGTCTCTACAATGGATAACAATAGCAACGATTGCTCCAATTATATGAATACTCATTAAAACTATTAACATATTTACCTCCTCAAAATCCCAATGAAACAGTGATTTATTTATTTCAAACTTGAATAAACTGACTGTAGTTCTTCAATGATAATCTTTTCAGGAAATGTAATGCATGTAACAATATCAAATGTCTGACATAAAATAACAATAATTCCTCCAACAATTACACATCCTGTTAAGATTCCAAGCAAAATAGTAGCCACATCATAACATGAATGCCAATCTTCCTTATACTTTCCATAACAATATTTTGTTTTTCCAATCGCATATTTTCCAACAAACAACAGACAGATACCAATTAATATCCACACAACACTTGTTGCAATTTCGTATGTAACATACTTACCACATAGTTGCTGTAAATATGGAAATACATTTGCAGAAGTCCAGTCAATTGCAAGACCAAACTTTTCTGCAAGAGCGTCTAAAATTTTAATTACTTCTTCTGACATAAATAAGTTTCTCCTTTATATGTTTATTCTCCATTCGATTTTCATTTTTATTGGAAATTGTTAGCTGAATCGCTAAGATTAATTATTCAAGAAATTTCTAATGTCATTCATCATCTGTTCTGACTCATCAAGATAATATCTATGAGTATCTTCACCATCATAATATTCAAAATATGGAATTGGCTGCTCATCTTCATCATACATCCATCCAAGTTCTGAATATGCATCAAAATATACTGACACATGTTTTCCGTTATAATCAATTACAAATCTGATAATCGCACCTGCAAATGGTGGAATAATTGTCACGTTCCATTCTTTATCAAAGTGAAAAGCAGGAAGTTTTCTTGCCCAACCTCTAAAATCATGCATCTGTTCCACTTTTGATAGCATTAGTGACTTATTTACATTTTCCTGTAAGTTCATTTATCTCTCACCTCTCTAACTATATATTCTCTGTTTTATTTCAATTCTGTCTTTTGTCCTTATCCATTACATCTTTCATAAAATATGGCTTAGTAACAATATCAAAAATTATGTAGTATAGATGGTTACAGAAAGCAAAGAATTTTATATTTTTGCAATCCAAATCATCGCCACCAAGATCTTCTGCTATATTTTCAATAATGAAAGTAACGATAGCGTTTCTGTTAATAGGAACATTATGATGAATATGAGATTTTACTAAATAGACTAATCTATTCTCTACTTCTTCAAGTTCCCATTTGTATACATTCCTGTATAACTCATCATATTCGTCTTTTGATTCACCGAAAACTGCTTCAAACATAAAGTTCTGAAAATCCTCTTGACGAAATGCTTCTCTAATTTTATTCTCTGTCTCTTTTTCAAATCTCATATTTTTGTCACCTCATAACTTAATTAACAATCGTTGCTGATATAATATTCTCTACTTTTTCACTTTTCTTTCTACCATAATGATTGTCAATAAACTTACCAATTCTAAAATTATAAGTTTTTCCAACCGCTAATTGTTTGAATAAATTATCATTTGGATAATCACTTCTGTCTTGTGGTCGATAAGTGCAAACTGTTCCGTCATCAAATTCAACTGTTAAATACATTTCATATCCAACTTGATGACCAATAGTTGTCTTATCTATAACAGTACCTTCCTTGTAGTAGTCTGATTGATATTCGTACCAATTCAAATCATCTAGCAGCCACGAAATACCAATAAAAATAGCAAAAGATATTACAATCATTCCTAACAACCATAAAATTTTATGTAAAATGTTCAGAATAAAATCAGTAATAACTTTAATAATCTCAACCTCCATAACCAAGAAATGTCAGATTCTTGTGTTTTTAATAAAACGGAAATTATTATTTCTAAAACCATTTTCCTCAGTATGATTTGAAATTAAGAAGGAAGAAATAGCATAGCCGTTATTTATAAAAACCTCATATAATGGAAATCATAATCTTTAAATATCTGCATTATAAAATTTACTTATTAGAAGGAAAAGATTATATAGCCACGAGGTTATTATCTGTGGAGAATGTACTGACTATTTTCAGCCTATAGAATTAAGAAGGAAGTCAGTACATAGCCACTATTTTTAATGTTCATTAGGAAGTTATGAGTTCTAAAAATACTATCGCTCTACCGACTGAGCTACATCCCCATGAGTGGGGAAGACAGGACTCGAACCTGTGACAAATAGTTCCACAATTTTAGAAGGAAAAACTCATATAACCTAATGTTTATCTCTTAAATATATTCTCCACTGAATACCTCAGTATCAAACGGTGTAATACCCTCATTGACATCAAAGATAATATCTGCATCTTCTTTGTTGTATACTCTCAAACCTCTTGCTCTGATATGCAACTCAATCAGATCATACAAGTTTGGTTTACTCATATTTACCATACTGTAGCATGTTGCAGCCACACCAGATAAATTACTTTCTATATTGTTTCCACCATAATTGCTATGACATCCGTTTAATGATAAGTTCATATCACACCATATTACTTCTCTGTTTACACAGTCGAAAATTACAGGAATGCAAACCATGCTTTGTGATGCCAAATCCATCTTCTGTTCAACTGTCTTTGGTTCATAAATCTCACCAGATTTAACACCTTCCCTACTCATCCATCCGAACATTGCGTGTGGCATATCTGAAAGTTTCTGACCAGTATAGTTATAAATCTGATATACAATATATCTCGCACCATACTTAACAACAGAATCAATGTCAACATCAAGGAATTCTGTTACACCATCTTCATCAACAGAACCACCATTTGTAATATCTCCTGAATGACAAGCTTTATATTTATCTGAACGAAGATTTGTATACGAAACATGTTCCATATAGTTCCAATTCTCATCGAAAATAGCTGCCGATAAATCAAGATCCACCCTACCATTGCACCATCTGTCGTTGTCATTATCCATATTCGTCCACCAACAAAATGCTCTCAATGCTTTTGTATTGTCCTCGATTTTTAATTTTGAACCTCTGACAATAGTTTTTAACGCCTTACTTGCACTTCTCTGGCTGAATGGAACAATATAATTTTTGAACTCTTCTGAAAGATAAACATTCCCAAGAAAATCCTTGCTCTTATAATTCTCAACTAATGCGTTCTCACAGATTTTCACAATTGCGTTACAATATTTTTCATCAATATCTGATAATGTATTCTCTATACAATGGCATCTTGCGAGATTGCCTTTCGGAAAGAATACTCTTGATTCTAATTTATCCGTTCTATGATTGAAATGTTCTTTCACCTGTAATAGAACTGGTGTAGAAACTTCACTTGCAACATTCTTAAATGTATTGACAACTGCATTTTTATCTGTGGCATTTCTTAACAAGTGATCCAGTTTTCTTGCAAGTTCACCTGGTCTTTTTCTCAAAAGCATAAGAGCCGATTTAAAATCTTCTGTCTCAATAGCCTTGGTTACTTTACCAGCAAATGTTTCTATCTTAATTCCATTGCGAAGTTTGTTAAAAGCAGTAATAACTTTACCAAACTGTTCTATACTATATTCTGATGGATGAAGTCTTTCACCAATACGAAGCCATCTGTTTTTATATCTCAGCATATCTTCTTCAATAGAGCCACAATTCTGCAAGAGTTCCAATAATAATCTTCTCTCTTTTCGTTTAAAACTTCTGAATTTTGTATTGGTTGCTAAACTAATATCCCCATCTGACATTGCAGTAATCAGTCTCAATACATCAGTAGCCGTTTTGAAAAACTTCTGAATATTCTTTGCAGTTGCTAATGGATAATTCTCTAAATATAATTTTCCAATCAATGCTGCATTTTCTTTCAAAGGGATTTCGTCAGGAAATTCAACCTGTATATTCTTAAAAATCCACTCTAAATCTTCTTTGTCTGTTTGTGAGATTGAGGTTTTTGACTGACACAAATTCTTAAAAATATCATAAAGATCTTCCTTTGTGCCTAAGTCAATCACTCTTACTTTTGTTTCTTCAAATAATGGTAATCTCTCATTCTTTTCTTCGTAAGGATATAATGCACCATTAGACCAATAATGAACGATTGCATTGATAAACAAATCAATATAATCAGCTTCCATTACTGATTCAGGAAAGTTAGGATACATAGGCTTATATACAACATCTGCTCCAACCAGTTTTTTCAACATAGGAATTAACTCTAAATAGAATTTTTGTAAATCTTCTTTAGTCTGTGTCTGAAGTGTTTCAAACAATTCTTTGGAAAATGTATATCCTAATGCTTCTACATTTTTCATAATCGTAACAATGTACTGATTATTTGGTTCTGTAATATTACCTTTTTCTAAAATCACTTTGTTTTTTCTTCGTAATAAAATCTCGTTCATAGTTTTATTCTCCTTTTTTAATGAAATGGGCGATAGTAAAAATTGTATTTTTATTCTTCAATATGTAATAGAAGGAACTATCGCCATAGCCTTGTTTTGTGGAAATAACAAAGTCTAATACCTTTTGTTTCATATCCAAGACATTTATCTCAGATATGAAACACCATCTTCTTGTTTTTGTTTAGAAGGAAGACTTTATATAGCCACATAGTTCTTATTATTTGTAGGAAATTAAAAATTCTATCATATAAATATTTTGAGTATTCTTGTTAATAGAAGGAAGAACTTTCGTAGCCTACGTTTATATAATTCATTAGGAAAACGTCAAAACTAAAATATTCGATTAAAAGTCGAATGCTATTAGCATTATAGAAGGAAGCTTTGCTCATAGCCTAATGTTTTATATCTACTTATATATTCTCCAAAAGAAATCGAAAATTACTTCGTTTCTCTCCAACTGATACTGTAATATGATTCATTATATTGATTGCCGGTTTCAACTTTATAACCAAGTTCCTCTAATTTCTTTCGTGTTTCAGGTTTTAAACAACCATCTTCACTGATTGAAAATTTGCCATCTGCAACCGCATCTCTAATCAATTTTGATAATTCTGCTAATTGTTACGTAGTGCAGTTATCAATTGCGTTATTTGTCATCTTATTTGTTTCTGATGCAGACGGAATAACATTCTTTGGTGACTGAACTTCTGGCATAGGTATATTAGAAGTAACAGCATCTTCGCAACAACCTATATCACTACAGCCTATACAAAATTTATAACTTCTACTAGTTATTGGATACTTACAAGTCATTTGAAATTTCACCTCCTGACTCAGCTAAAAGTTGCTCATACTTTCTTTTTGCTTTGGCTAACTCTTCATTTTTCAACTTCTTTTTTATTTTATCAGCAGTCTCTTGTCTGATTTTTGGATAGTCTTCAAGTAATTTTTTACCATGTTCAATGTCAAAAATAATATGTGCATTAAAATCATCCCAATCTACAGCACCATAAGATCTTAATTTCTCTAAAAACTCATTGTAATCATCCTGTGCTAAATCCCAATTTTCACTATTAACAAACATCAGACAACCAACATTGCCATTATCCCAATGAATATAATAATCATCGTCATTACCTTTATAGTTAGTAGATGAATTTGAGATATTATGACCTTTGTAGATTCTAAAATCTTCAAAATCAATTTTATCTCCCCAATTGAATCCCAACGCTTTTAGCTTTTCACAAGTCTTTAAATATTCATTTGCTCTATATCCATATCCATATTGGCTAGTCTTTTCAAACTCATTGATATATGTTTTCAAGAACTCTATTCTCTCATCTATTGTCATCTTTTTACCTCCACATGAAACCGATATTTACTCATTCTTCGATTCAAATTCTTCAAGCACTTTATAAAATTCACTACCTTTAATTTCTGTAAAACCTGTATTATCGTCTGGCGTAATAGTTTCATATTTTGTTGTAGAAATATTTAAATATAACTTATTCTCATACTCAAACCTTGAAACTGAATACCCACCTAAATGCAGTTCCTTGAAATAGTCTCCTACTCGAATGGGATGATTGTTAATAACAATATTCTTTTCAATACATAAGTCTTGAAACTCTTTTAAAGTCTTACTGTTAGCTCTAAATTTCCTCATTAACGTATCAGAATCACAAAATAACTTCGTTGGTTTCAGTAACTCTTTACCAAATTTCTGACTATTTTCATCACAATCGGTAATATATAATCTGATATCATGCTTATCATATTCTCTAAATGGGCGATTTACAAATCCATCTCCACCAATATGATATTCTTTTCCAGCAATACCTTTATTCTCGAAAAAATTATTTACTAATGTTCTTCTTTCTTCCTCATGTTTTCTATAATCATCAATTTCTTTGAGGAATTTTTCATTTGTTACAATATAAAATTTCTCCATTTTTCCTCCAAAATCCAAAAGAAACGAATCTTTCTTATTCTCAGTTCACATCATTATGTGTTTCGCCATCTGAGTAATAAATGTTCCAATCCTTAAATAACTCAATTAACTTATCATTATCCCAATCATATTCATTACAATGTGTAATGGCGATTGATTTTTTATCTCCAAAGTTTCCTATATCTTTTGAGCATCTACTATATAATTCTCCTAAATCAAGTGTTCCATATCTCAATGTGTCCTGGAATGGGTTTGGCACATTTGTTTTATCAAACATATATTCATTGATAAATCTCTTATTACATTCAGATGGAAATTTACCAGCACCATGTCTTGTTAAATAAGTACGAGATACATAACAAGTTTCAATATTTATTTCATCATTCCATTCAACATTTTCAATTATTCTCTTGGGATTTTTAATACCTGTATTAGACGGTGTTAAATGTGGAAAATATTCTATGTTGTTCTGATCAAGTAATAAACCCTGTGCAGCTTCAAACACAATATTGTCAAACTGATTTAAGAAATAATTATCTGATATAGCCAATGAGTGATTATTCATAAAATCCCAATCATCTAAAAAGTGTTCAAATATACCATTATCAAAGAATATTCTTGACCATTCATCTGTTAATATAATATTCTCTCTTTCAAATTGTTCTAAGTAATATTCCCTGATATGATTATCTACATCAGTTACACCAGCTTTGTATCTTTTGATAGTTTCAAAAATTCCTAATCCACAACTACCATGTTTATTTTTTCCACGATTCTCCTCTATAATCTGATTTGCCATCATATCAAAAGGTGTTGTCAACATACAATTTTGATTGATATAAACATTTGGTATATATCCTAATTTTATCAATTCATCATATTCCTGCTTAAAAATAATTGGATTAACAATAAAATCCTCAGATAAATATGTACTTGCATTATTGAATGTTCCAGATCCAAAATGATGAAAGACATGTCTGATTCCGTCAGGAGTCGTTACGGTATGTCCTCTCTGAGCACCACCATTTGAACAAACAACAATACTATTAGGTTTCTGTGAGAAATAATCTGTCATTAAACCTTTTCCTTCGTCTCCCCAATTCGATCCACATACAATCTTAATGTCTTTCATCTTTTAAATCTCCTATCCTACCAAGTAATTCCTTCCGAGTTAGAAGGTGTAGCAACTGTATCTGTTACATTATTCTCTGCTTCATTAACAATAATATCTACAATCTCATTTGTAATACTGTCCATATTTACTCTTCTAAAATGAGTATCATCAAGATACTTCTTATAAGACTTTTCAATCTCATCCTCATCCCATCTATGACGATGAACAACATCTAAATGATAGATGTTAAACTTCTGAGAAGCTTCATTATATAAATCTTTTGTCTCCACATCTGCCTGAAGATTATCACCTGTTGCTTCAATTAAGCCACTTCTATAACCTTTTAATGGAAGATATGGATTTAACTGCTCATCACCCATTGTAATAATAATTCCTTTTCTTCCACGGTTTAAGCAATCAAGCTTTGTGTGACGAGAGCCGAAATACCATGCTGCTGTGTAGGATTCATAACTGTTTCCACCACCGCCAAACTCGAAATAAATCTTGTCAAGCTGTTCAGCAATACGAATATCAGACTCAAACTGTGAAGCCTGAATTGGACAGCTATCACAAGCTAAATCACCAATACCCATGATAAGGAACTCAACATCTGTAACCTTTTCATATAACTTAGTCATAATTACATTCAACTTCTTTGCTACCTCAACAGCAGCCTCTCCCATGCTCCCAGTAACGTCTAAAGCAAGAATGACAGGAATTGTGTTTGGATGCTCCTCTGTATCACAGCACTCTCTAATAACATTCTTAGGATCAAGTGCAGAATCAATATTTTTTGCCTTAAACATGTCCTGATTAGAATAAGAACCGCTAATCATACCATCCGTTGAAACATTCATACCCTTTGTTGTTGAATAACTTACATAACTATCTCTTGTCCATGAACCACATCCCATATTACGCTTCCTCCTCTTCGTCTACTTCTGTATCATCGTCGTCATTGCCACTCATATCAAAGTCGAGCATTCCGTCAAACATGTCACCCATATTTCCACCCATCATCATAAGAGGTAACATAGAACTCATTCCACCATTGCCATTCATCATGCCAGTAGAACCATTATCACCTTTCATCATCTGAGAAAGCATCATATACTTGAAGATATTGTTTGTACCTTTCTTACCCTTGATAACGTCACTACCAAACATTGAAACAATCTTGCCACAAAAATATGTATTACCCATAAATACATGTCTTTCAGGAAGTACAGTCTCGATTGTTGAGTCCTCATAATTAATGACCGTAATCTTTGTCTTATCAGCTTCAATAACACATCTAGGCTTACCATTTACAAGAATGATGTCGCCCTTCTCTACCTTATTAGTTGGAATAATAAAGAAGAATTCCTCACCAATATCAAATACAAAGTTACTACAGTTTGTGAGTTTGCCAGTCTTGATATTATATGTCTTGTAACCACCATTTGTCTTAACTGCAATACCACCATTCATAGAAAGTCTACACATTCCACTTCCTACCTTGCCAAACATACCATTTAAAAAATTGTTCATCATATTTATTTCCTCCTATAATATAAAAATTATTGTTTACAAATATTTATTCTCTCAATTCATCCAATACTCTCATAAAAACGTGTCTTGTAAGATTCTTAATATCACCACTGTAAAATCCACATTCAATGTCACAAGCCTTTAGGACTTCATCAAGAGTTTTATTCTTCTCTTCACTCAGTAACCTCTTACAATTCTCATACTGAATATTATTTGTCTCATGAGCATTTCTGAGATTACTTTCTAAGCAGCGAATAATATCAATCAGCTCATCTTTTGTCATAGATTTTAATGTACTATCTGAATATGTTTTTCTTCCATCACCTATTGACATGTTCCACCTGTCTTTACTATCTCAATTGCCTTTTTGAGAGGAATAAGATAATTATTACTGTTGCCACTTCCATACAGTTTTACAGAAGAGTCCGTTTTCAACTGCCCTACAACACCATCAACATCATAAGCTGTTGGTTTGTCTTTTATATCTCTATAATCTAACACATAATTGCTACACTCTTGGCAGTGTGATATATCTCCTGAACAATCACCTTCATAGTTGCAATGAAAACTCAACTTGTCTACATCAATTAATCTCATTTTACTTCTCCTATTCGTAATCTTCTGGATGTTCTTTATAGTCATCTACTACACTTTTCATATAACTAAAATAATCTTTTACAGTATCACTACTATCAGAAAAAATCCACTTGTCCTTTCGTATATATTATCCGACACCTGCAAATTCTCCATAATATTTCTGTCTCATTTCTTCTGCAAACTTTCCAGCTTCTTCAAGTTGGTCTTTAGAGAAAGTTCCTAAAACGACACATTTTTTATTTATTTGTATTTGCACTGTCCATTTTTGCATCTCTTTGTTCCAAGATACATTTCTATAACCAGAATTATTATTTATGTTCTTTCCTTTTCTATTTGTTAAGTTGTTTTTATTGGAAATTATTCTGAGTTTAGACTTTCTATTATCAAGAGTATTATGTTCGATATGATCTACATATTTTGTAGTATTCATTATGAATTGATGCAATGATACTATTTTATTTCTTGGTTGTCCGTTTTTACCACCTAAATAAACGGTTGCAAATACATAATAGCTTTTAGTATTTTTTAAATATCTTGAATACCATGTATATGGAAAATTAATTACTCTTTCCAAATCTTCTAAATCTATAATTGTCCAAAGACTTTCTTTGCCATTTCTTCTTTGTAATTCGATTTTTGCTATTTGGTGTTCTTCATCTACTATATAATCATTTCCTTTCTTTTTACCGCCTGCTATAATTATCACCTCTTTTCATAAAAATCAGATGAGTTGTTGCTTTCTTATGAAGTTATCTATAATTCATTCTTCTCTCAACTTCCTTGTCATTTTCTTTATCGTTGAAATATTTGTAAGCAAGTGTCATAGGATAATCAGAATCCTTTGCTCTGTCGTACATCATAAATTCGCACCAGTTCGGCTCTTTATACCCTTCTTTACTGTCATTACACCAGCTTGGATCTTCAAATAAGCCATCGAAAACACTCTTCCAAGAATACTTTTTTCTCTGAATATTTCTGTCTTTGATAATAGTTGATTTGTCATATCCTTTTATTTCTACAAGAACATCTTCACAACCTACTCTCTTACAGAGTCTTACAAACCACTTCATAAATTCTCTATAGGTTTCTTCAAATTCTCTGTCTCTTAAAGCTGCATTTACAACAAGAATGTATTCATCTTGTGTTCTTAACATTCCTCTGCTACGACTCTTATTACCATACCAGTCAGTCAAATTATTTGTCACTTCACCAAATTCATCGCATGAACATGAACTGTTATAACCATTTTTCTGAATGATATATGTATTCATGTCGCCCTCAGAACCTGCCACTCTAGGCAAATGATTTAACACTGTTTCAAGGATATATCTCTTCTCAGGCTGTGTTCTACCCATAGGACGAACTGTTATTGTACCCTGAATATAAGTCCAAAATGACATTTTTCTTACCTCCTTGCTTTAATATTCTCTACTCGATGGTCAATTTCATGTTATTCCCATGATTTCTCCAATTACCTTCTTGCTTTTCCTCTTTGATTAGTGGAAACTTCAAATCAACCTTTCTAACAATATCTGTCAACTTTTTATTGCCTTTTAAGACTGAAATAGAATGACTTCTTCGATATGTATTAATTTCCAAAGCTCTTTCTAAAATTTTTTCATCTGATTCATAATCACCATTATATACATAAGCAAAACAGTACCCTTCTTTTATATCAGTATTGCCATAATCAAAATCTTCGAAAATTACTTTTTTCTTACCAAGATATAAATACATTTCCCCTTGAGTTGATTTGTAAATTCCACCCACTTCTAATTTACTTAACGGAATTGTTTTTAAATTTGCTTTTCGCTCTCGATCTTCTGCTTCTTTCTGAAGAAATATATTTATTTTATCTCTAATTTCCAACTCCTTTTTTGTTGGATTTTCAATCAAATATGTATTGCTTGTACAACTTTTATTGATATACTCTTCACTATATCCTAAATAAACAACTGAGCTACCTTGAAAAACTCCTATATGCATTCCTGGTGAATTTCTACCTATTGCCATTCCAATGCACATATCACCATCTTTAATCTCTCTACCTAAAATGTCTTTCAAATTTCCACCTCCATATTACAACCAATGAAACCTGAATTTACTGTCACTTGCTAATTAACATATTTTTTAATTCTTGCTCTCTATCAAAAACTAACTGACTATATCCTTTAAACCCAAGATCCTTTTCCAATTGTTCTATAATTGGATTTTCTACTACTTCGTAACTATGTTCTATTTCGAATGCTTCTAGTTCATCTTTATAAACAATTCCATTTGCTAATGGGAATAAATCCAGATAAAACCTTTTTCTCCAAAATGTTTTATATCCTATAAAGTCTTCAATGTACCCACTTCGTTTAATCAATTCAGAAAATACAGTATCTTTATTTTTAAATTCTTCTACTCTATTTTCAGGCAGCTCCCCATATAAATAGACATATCTGCCACCAGCACTATCTGCATATTTCCATATTCCGTTTATTTTTAAATGTAAATATATTTTATGTATATAAACTGCTTTCATATTAATTAATCTACTTTCTATCAACCCATTCCTTAAACTCTTTAAAATCTTCCTTTGTAAGCACAATATCGGAATAATAAAAATCCTTATTCCAAATAATCGCCCAAATTTTTTTCAACTTCTCAAAAAATGGTCTTTGCTGAGTATAAAAATTACCGTTTGTATATGTTAAGAAGGCATAGTCGCCATCTTCATAATCATGAATCTTAAGGTGAATACCTTTATCACATCCACATTTACAGCTTACGATCAACTCATCATCTTTGAAATTTTTAAATACTGCCATAGTAATCTCCTTTACTTACAATTCCCAAGTCCAACTTTATAATCATCTTTAACATCAATAGTTACTTCTCTCTGGAAATTTCCTTTCTTATCGTATAGAGACAAATAATATCTGTTACCACGCTGCTCTAAAATAACATCCTCATTCTCGAATAACTCAATTCGTTTCTGTTTCTGTACTATTTTTCTTTCCTCTTAATTTTCTTCCACAATAAGGACAATACGCAATATATTCTTTTTGATGAACAAATCCATCATCATACTCATCCCATTCAGATGTTTCTATATCCAAGTAATATTCATTCGTCAATGGATCTACATATATCTGATTATCAGGTGAGTCATAATCACAACGGTTACACATACACTTACCTCGCTTTATCACATTCATTGAAATCTAAAAGTATCTTATATTTATATTCTCCAAATCTTTCTTTCCAACGCTGCTTTGCTTTATCAGTATCCCAATTAAAGGGCATCATATGGTAATTGATGAGGAAACATGTATCTAAAACAACATCAGAATCAACATGGTACATAGCTGTCATATATTGATATGAACCATAACAATGATGCTGATAATAATGAGCTATCCCATCTTCATCAAATGTTTGTGTACTCAATTTACCCAAATCATGATATAAAGCACCTATTCTGAATCTTGCAGGATAAGCATATTTTGTAGAAAATAATCTTGATGCATATTTACAATGTTCAAATAAATCCATTGTGTGATGTGGATTTTTCTGATCAAATCCTCTCATATCTGGAATATCATTTGGTTCGTAATCATTTAATAAATTGGAAAAAACAATTTCATTAAAACCCTCTTCCTTGAATGGGATCTGAAATTTCATAATCTGCTTATCCAACACAAAGTCAGGTACAGGATATTCTCTATGTAAATTATCTTCTTTGCACTGCTCAAATGGCTTTGGAATAATCACACACACTTTTCTAACATTTAAACCATTTACTTTCATCATAATTGCTCTGCGAGATTTCATAGTCAGGTTAGTTGCATCTGCAATTACATTCTTTTTATTTTCTAAATTCTTGCGGATTCTATCGTGAAAAATTTTAAACACTTCTTCATTGTGTTCTTGATCTTCATAATTACCAGTCAATTCTTCACGAATTGCATCTGATGATACGATTATTGTATTTGAATTCTCATTGGCAATCTGAATGGCAATGGTTGATTTGCCACTACCACTCAAGCCACACATGATCCATAGTGTAGGTTTATTCATAAATAACTCCTATCCGTTATGTTTTAATAAATATTCTCTCGAAACATTTTTAAAACTTTTTTGCCCTGAAATATCTCTGTATACAAAACCCTCTCTCTTAACCTTTGGATTTAATTCACTATATCCATCAGCTTCAAGTTTCATCTCTTCCATAGTCTTAGGTAACTCATAAGCCGTATCAATAATTGGCACACTTGTTAATCCATGACTCTTACAGAAATCAGCCATTTCTACAGTTCCAAGTCTTGTACCATCAATAATCAGATTGAATACAAATAACTTATTCTCCATAAATTTATATGGATTGCCCTGAACTGAACCAACTCCTTCACCTTGTAACACAACTCTGTTATAATTATTCTCTGTTGCAAACTGTGTAAGAATCTTTTCAATGTCATATTTATCAGCCAATTCCCAATAAATATTTGACTCGTGATAACAAGCCTGTTCTCTATCAGCCTGTCTTACATTTCTACTGCATACAATAAAATCAAATTTGTTCTTACCCTTCTTCAATCTATCAACTGCAAATGTGCAACTTGTTCCATCGCATTTCTCAGTCTTAATCCACTTTTCGGTACTCTGAAGATAAAATGGTGCATTCTCAATTCTCGTCTCATCTGTTTTGACAATCCAATCTGGGAACTTCTTTGGATTATCTTTCTTGCGACCAAACAATAAAAACATAATCTTACGACCAATGCTGTATCTCATAATCCTTCTTACAATTGGGTTAGCGAATAACTTTGGTCTACGCTTTGCCATTGACTTATATTTAGCATTTGGATCAACCTTATTGGTCTTTCTTGCTGTATCCTCTTCTGAAGCATATGTAATCTTCAAAGCTTCTGTAACATCATCACCAATATTTCTATCCTGTAATTCTGGGAAAAGTGATAATGGTAAGGCTAATCCCTGGCTAATTACCTTGAACTTGCCAAGTTTCATAGTCTTAACTTTGAATTTCTTATTTGCCAAAAATGCAAACCTCTCATCTGTTTCGGGACACTTGCTGTCAATTTCAATATAAACAGCCATATCTCCTATATTAAACTCGCCCCTTTTAGCGATACAAACCCATCCTAAAACTCCAATGAGTTCAATATTATCAGCTCCTTCAATCGATCTGATCCACTCAATCTTTTCTACATGTGCTAATGCTCTTTCTTTGTTCTCCAAGTTCCTCTTACCTTAGTAAGTAGTGCGCACTTTATCCTATAGGAACTTTTCTATTTTTCCTTTCTTCTTTAATCTTCTAATTTGTTACCTTTTGCTTCATTACAAAGCTTACACATTGTTTGATAGTTACTAATATCATCAATACCACCTTTTGAGCGTGGTATAATATGATCTTTTGTCATTAAAATTTCATCACCATTATCATCAACTGCATACAAATTCAGATGATATGTTAATTGGTCTGCAAATTTTTCTTTTGCAAAATACTTTCCTTCAATTCCGCAAATCACACATTTACAACCTTTAGTGAAAAAAGTCTGGTATCTCTGGCTGTTGCCTTTAATCAAATCTCCATCGAAATCTACTTTTGCAAGTCTTTTATCTTTCTCAAATAAAACATCTTTAACCTTGCTGTATACCTCTTCTATAGAATAAGTAGATTTTCTAATAAGATTGTCATGTTTTGGTTTAAACTCATGCGATCTAATATCTTTATTTAAAATAAAAACATTTTCTACATTTTCCTTGCTTAATAAGTCAACCAGATCTCTTACTGTGTGAATTTTATTGGAAATAGAAATAGTATTATCATTCCATTTAATTCCTGTAATCTCTGTATTAAGAGTAGGCGACAATGGATTGTTATTCTTCGGGAATTCTGTATCTAAGAAATCCTCAATTGTCTTATATTTACTTTTTAATTTTTTCCCATTTATGGAATAGTTAAATTCCAACCCCTTAAATTGCTGTTTCTTACTCATAAAACATATCTCCTTATAACTTATTGTCACCTATATATTCTCTTATCTCAGCTCGATTTCACCGAATTTTAATGTATCATCTCTGAACATTTTGTTTCCCTGATATTTACCAACAAGACAAGCTTTAAATGAACTTACAGCACCAGTTGCAGCTGATACGAACTTTAATTCCCGCTCAATTGGCTTAACTAACGCATCAAGCGTCTCTTTGTTTGCAAATATGTATGGTTCATGCCCTTCTCTATATACGAACTCTGCAATTTTCGTATTCAACTTGTCCACATTTATCTTGTCTACTATTGAAAATGTCTCCATTTATTGTTCTCCTTTCCTAAAGAAATGCTTCTTTACTGTCATTCCATATCTATCTCATATGTTCCAGTTGTTAATATTGTCCCATTAGGAGCAATAATTACATAATAATCTACACTCTTACCATTACACCATTTTGTAAATAATAGCTTTTCTACAATTTCTGGTATCTTATGATTTTTCTGATGAACTTCAATACAAGGCTTTTTATTATCATCATATTTTATATAAGATTTATTCGCTGGTATATGCCCAATAGTTTCTCCCTTATCTGTTGTTCTTGAGAAAAAATAACTAATCTCTCCGTCAATAGTCCCTCTCACACAAAAAGCACCACCATGAATTTCTCCACTTGTAACTAAATTGTCTTTTAATGAATTAATATTGAATGTATAATAAGATTCTGCTTTAGGACAACATAGAACAACAATCGCAGATATTATGAAGACAATTATGAAATTAATTACATTAAATGAAATATTCAACATGAACCACTGAAAAAAAATTTTTGAAACGCTTTCATAATCATGTTCATCATATTTTCTAAAAGAAAATGTGTCATAGTTTGTTCTACCATGTTCTATATTCTCTTTTACTTCTTTATTTGTTTCTTCAATATTTTTGATACTATCAATTAACCAACCATTTGCAAAAATAGTATATAATGCTATTCCAATGGCTATTAAAATAAATAAAATCATACTCTTATTCTCCTATCTGATCTACAATACTCTGCAACTTATCAATATATATTTGAGCTTCTTCTTTATCTAATTTTTTAATATTTGACGGAACAATAGCAATATTTGCTTCACCAAATATCTGATTATCAAGACATGCCCTTTCAAACTCAACTATTACATCTACATAAAGTTGTTCTGGATCAAATTGTAAACAAATCACATCACCTTTCTGTGGATGCAGTTTTCTAACCTTAATGAGTGTCTGTTTAAATAACTTCTTTTTCTGTCTTTTATTCATATTGTTATTCTCCTATCCATTTACTCTAAATACCTTCGCATCACCAACTGCCAAATCTTTTACTTCCACAAAAGAATTTAGATTATCTTCCATAGTTGTAATCAATATCTCATCAAATAAATCTTCCATCATGCAAAAGAATCGTACAGACGGATGAAATCCTGGATATTCTTTCAAACGGTATTTATTAACGCTACCTCTTAATACAGGAAATCCATGTCTTCTACGCTTGTTGTTATTCCAATGGATAGGATTGTCATAAAAAGCTTTCTTCTTTCGTCTGTACTCTTCTAATTCTTCTCTTGCAAGTTTATCAATTTCTTTTTCTCGCTCAGTCTTCGGAGGATTACCATGAATAATGTTGCCAAATTGCTTTCTGACATTATCGTTTACTTCTACTTTTTCTGAATCACTCATCTTATCAAAGTTCTGAGCTACATCTAATAGTGTGTTTTTCAAATTGTTATTCTCCTAATTACTCAATCTGTATTTGTCATATTCATACATTGAACAATCTTCGCAGTATAAATCTTGTTCTTTGCAATCTTCACAGTCAAAGCATCCACCATAAATACCACCATTTTCATTCATCTTACAGGTATTACATTTACAAGTTTCACACGATGTATCCAATCAATCACCTCCTCGAAGGAAACGTGGTTTTACTTGCCTTTTTCAATTTACTGTACAAATAGCTCAACGCTCGATAAATCATCAGCATTAAGCACAATTTCTTCATTGTTGTACATTGCTCTTACTTTATTCTCTGCATCTTCTTCATTATCAGCTTCTACCTCTACAATTCTACTTAATAATTCTTCTATATTAACTTTGTATTTCATATACACCCTCCTAAATCAATACAAGCTTTGTATAATCGGGCTTTAGATTACTCTTGTGCCAAACAGCGTGCATATATTCGATAGAATCTGTACTACCACGTTTAGGTACTCCATCTTTATCAAAAATCGTATATCCATCTTTATCTTTCTTATCTGTAAAACCAATTCTGATATGATGTACAAAAGCCCATTCAGGCATATATTTTTCAAAGAACCATTCTCTTGATTGACTACCAAAGAAATTAAGTCGAAGTAACATAATCACATATCCATCATTGTCTACATCCTGCAACGCTTTTTCTATAATATCCGTTGCAATAGCAAACGGTGGATTTGTAATAATGATATTAGGTTTGTAAGGCAACTTTTCCTTTAAATAATCGCACTTATTTTCAGCAAAGCTATCTTCTCGTAAATCATATGTATGTATTTCACAATCCCCATAAATATTTTTAATGGCTGTTGGATAGCTCATAGGGTGATATGCATCTTTGTCTGTTTTGGGATTACCTCCTGAAGTTGGATCAACGATAATAGAATTGTTCCAGTTTAAAGGAACAACTTTTTGAAATGATTTTAAAAATAATTCAATATCACTAATAGGAGTGACATAATAATCTGCAATATGTTCATCTCTTGCATTACTTCTATTTGTACTACTCAAATTTGTTCACCAATAGTAGCTGCGCAGCTTTACTCACATGTGAACATTTATCCTTTCCTTAATTGTACTTACGTTGTTATATTCTCTGTTACTTCTTTCTAATGTCCCATAAATAAGGACTGCTACATCCACAATTATGAATACCGTCTCCAAGAACACATCTTCTACAATCTTCGTATTCTTCATGTGTTCTACAATACTCTTTAACTGTATTTATAGCATTTATGATTTCTTCATTTATGGATTCTGGTTCAATATACTCTCTTTCTTCAATTCTCATAATCAATCACCTTTGTCCTAAATATTGTATAGTTTTCGTGACAAGCTAAGAAACCAAAATTTACTGTTCTTTTATTTGAACTCTATCTTGTTTCTTTTTAACACCTTAACTGCTTTATCATAATCAGATTCAGCTACTTTGATATTTTTCATCTTTGTCGGTTTTGGCTTAAACCAATCACGGCATTCTGTAATATCCTCGTCATACCACATCAAACCGCTTTCACAATATTTGTGCCATTGACAGTCATTGTTACCACATTTACTCATTTATGTATTCTCCCAATCTAATGCCTGACCGCATTGATCACAATATTTAATGTCGGTATCTTTGTAGCCATCGTCACACAATAATTCTCCGCAAGTAGGACAATACCATTCAAACGGAATTCTCTCTCCGCTATTTTTTACTTTCTTTGGTATCTGTTTTTCAAGCGCTTGTATTGCCATTCCATAAGCATTTTCAAAAGAACATCCCCATGAAGTATCACATGGAATTGCTTTGCCAAGTTCATTACAATCATATTTTAGTTCTTCAATAGCTTCATTCTCTGTCATTTACTTCTCCTTTATAATCAGCAATTCTCCTACTTCCAACTTCAAAAATATCCTTGTTCTTCTCAAAACATATGTAATTTCTACCTGTATTCAAAGCTGCAACTGCAGTTGTGCAACTTCCTGCACATGAATCAAGAACTAAATCTCCTTGATTGGTGTAAGTTTTAATGAAATATTCACAAGCTTCAACAGGCTTTTGACACTGATGCAAACTACTTTTCTGAGTATCCCACTTGAACTGCAGAATATCTCTTGGATATCTTTGTGTACTACCACCGCCTGAAATGCCAGTCTTTGTAGCACCATAACAGTTACCATCTGTCGTATGCTTTGTATAAGAATGAACAGGCGTATGTCCTTCTGTCATTTGTGGATTGTATGTAGGGAGTTTCTTATAGAAAATCAAGACATTTTCGTGTGCCTTCATAGGCATTTTCTTAGCGTTTAGATGACCAGTTGCTTTGGTCTTTTCGATAATCCATTCGTAGCGATATAGCTTTTCATTACTACAAGCGAGCCTCTTATCAAATGGTGATTGCGCCCATAATGCAATGCAACCATTATCTTTGATAATTCGATTGTAATGAGTCCATAAACCATCTTTTTTGTTCTCATAAAACCAATCTCTTGTATACTCAAGACTACTATTTATTACTTGAGCCAAATTAAATAGATCTGTTTCATAGAAATATTGTCCTGATAACTCGACATAATCATTTAACGGCATTTCACATTCCCAAGAATTATTAGTCGTATTATAAGGTGGATCTGTGAAGATGAAATCGACCGATTTATCATCAATCTTTTTCATACCTTCAAGGCAATCTTCATTGTATATTTTATTAATTTCTAACATTTCTTACTCAGAGCAAATCCAGATTTAATGCTGCAGCAAATCTCTTGCTCCTTTCAATGTATTATTCTCTTCTTATATGTTATTTAACAAATCAGTAGCATCAATCTGAATAAACAAGCTATTTGCTCTAAAACCATTTTTATCAGAATTTTTCAATTCATCTATTTCTTTTTTTAATAAAAGCTTTGGAGAAAGCTTTTTTAATTTTTCAAAAATCACTTTGCCATCTTCATCATCTTTTAATACCTTTGTGATTTTTAAATGTCCATTAATAACATATACTTTATTATATTTCTCAACGTCTTTTACAAATAACGAATTGGTTACACCACATGAATATCCACAGCTTCCATCTTTATAATACTCATAATCTATATATCTAATTGGATATACTTTTCTCATATCAACCATTGGAACTTTTTCAAAATTCAAATTATTTGGAGATATTGATTTAAAATCATTCATATCTTTCTTATTTCTAAAAATACCAACTGGTTGCATGTAATCAATTCCATCATATGTTTCAATTCTGTAAGCTATATACATTTTTTCTACCTCCTAAATCACCAAGGAACTTCGGTTTCATTCGTTTTCTACATTTTTTAGCACATGCCATATTTTATTGACAGTATCGTTTTCATCATCATCGACCACCAAAAACCCTTTATTTTCAAGGGTTTCAACGACCTCTTTTGCTTCACGTCCGTAATATGCCTTAATTTCAGCGATTTTCTTTAATTTTGCCATTTTTACCTCTTTTCTAATCCAATGAAATCTATGTTTCCTGTGTCTTTATTCTTGGCATATCTACAAGTGGTGTCCAATATACTACCTCGTAATACCCCGAATACTCAATAAAATATGACCATCTCTCAAACCCAAAATTGGAATCTTTAATCCAACTTGCAACACTGTAAAATAAATTTTCTTCTTTTAGTTCATCTTTTTTATCTTTGTATAAAATTAAAACTTCCTCGTTTATTGGTGGCATTTGATCCTTTGTACTTATCCATATACTCATTTATTCGTCCTCCTTTATTAAAATACTTTTACAAACTTCTCATAGTTACCATCTCTGCCATTTGGAACAGCAAATACAACAGTATCGAAGCATTTATGAGTAGTAGTTAAATATTCTTTAAATATATTCGCTACTTCTGTTGCGTCTTGCCCAAATACTCCACATCCATAAGCTCCTAAAATAAGAGTGCTCACATTGTTGTCTTTCGCCATATTAAGAACAAATTTAATTCGACTTCTTAATGCTTTAGTATTCTCTTCGTCTGACACGTTCTGATATTTCTGAGCAGCCGACTTATTTGGAGCAGCACAAGTAATAACACTACACTCTACATGGCTATTCTCTCTAAAGAACCAAACACCGGGAGAAAATAATCCTCTATTCAAATATAAAGCCTTATTCTTATGTCGATTATTCCAATCATAAAACTTTAATACAAACTGACTCAACACATTGTATAAGAATGATTCGTGACATAAGCACTCTTCCTGTGCCTTACTACCATTTAAAAACATTCCACCTGGATTTTTATATGAAGAAAAATTAAGAACTGCTGTACTTGGATTGCCGTATTTCATTACAGCACCTACACTATCAATATCCTCTACAATAATCTTGGTATCTTTATCTTCGATATTCTCTTCAAAATCCCTATTAAATGAATTTGTATCATAAATTTTTGTACCCAAAATTGAAGTTTGAATACAACGACCATATTTATTCCGCATCTCTTTTGTGTGTTCACGAGCAATTGTCGCTCTTTGTTCTTTATTCTGCCAATATTGTTTTATATATGCCATTTACTTATCATTCCTTCCTATATACAACCTTAATAGTTCGTTTCTATTAATAAAATAATTTACTTTTTCCTTTAATTCTTTATTCTCTTTCTCAAGTGCAGCTATTTTATTTCTCAATATATCTTCTGTTGAAAACTTCTGAATCCCAATCTGTTTATAATCAGACGAAATAGTTTTAACAGAATAATTGCTAATGTAATCTGGTGTTCCATCAAGATATGTAATAGTTGGTTCAAAAAATCCACGCTTCTTACACTCATCACAATGACAAATGGATGAAATATATCCAATTTTACCATCACTATTTTCTACAAAATCGCCTTCATGGAATTGAATATCTGTTATATTATTCTTTTTGGGAACAATTGGTTCTCTGAATACAAGTTTTAAATATCCTTCACCTACATTTCTTTCACTAACAAACTTATACCCAAGGTCTTCGTATTTTTTAATTGTATCTTTCGCTTCACATATTTTTACACCAACTATCATTTACTTATTCTCCTCATCTTCACCTAAAATTTTCTTTCTTAATGAGTTCCAACCATCATCATAGCCATCACAATACTCATCCATATATTCATCATTATGTGTCTCATCTGGCAATTCTTTTAATGAACACCAATTTGGTTTTTCTTGACAATATCCATTTTTACTATCAATCATTCTACAAAGAGTATTATCATTTAGCTCATCCATTAATTCACAACATGCTTCGATACCTTCTTGTATTTCTCTACAAAAAATTACAATCACAACAAGTTTCAGGCATATCTAACACTAAAACAGCTTTACTCATTGTTTTATTCTCCTATCGTCTTAACAATCTATATTCCCTCAATAAAGTCATCAGGGATTATATCTTTATTTACAGTTACATATGGAAGTTCACTTCTGTCGAAAAAATTACAAGTCAAATATAAATTAACAATATATTTTTCTTCTCCAAGGATTGTTTCAGCGTTATCTACTATATATTGTCCACAATATTTAATTCTCTGAATAAGTTCATTACGGATAGACTGTTTTTCGTCTATTACATTTCTGGTTATTCCTTCCATATTCTCTCCTTTCTCCACAAGAAATTCCGCTTTACTTAGATTCTTTATATTCAACATATCTATACTGAAATTTTAAAATTGAAAATGCATCCTTCTTCTGTAATAAATTATCAGGATACTTTTCTCGAAGCGCAGCTTCATTATCTTCATCTTGCCAATCTTCTAACGGAATCCAATTATCATTAAAACCTTGTCCACCAAGACTTACTTGATAAGGTCTACACTGCTTAATATATAATTTCATTACTCTTTCCTTTCATATTCTGTTATTCTCTGTTACAACTTCATAAAACTCAAAATATGGGCTATAACATCAACAGTCCATCCGTTGCCAATTGCTTCAAATCTTCTTGTCTTAGGCATTACTTTTACATTGCCACTCTCATCCATTCCAAACTCCGTATAATTGTCTGGAAGTGTCTGAAGTCGTTCAATTTCTAATGGACAGGTCTTTTTATATTTTTCTCCACCAAGCCAAACATTGAATTTTGTTTCTGTTCTGCAACGTGGCACTGTTGGAGCTTTCTTATTTAAAAGTACAGCCTGTCCTGCTGCGAATAATGACCTTTGCCACCAAGATCATATTTTATGTAATTCTCACACTTAATCATTGTGTTCCTGATTCTGTCATCAAAGTATTTGACTAAATCTGGATCATCACAGATAACATCTTTCACTAATAATCCTTTATCATCAGGAAGTGTGATATTTGGTATGTTCGTCCAATACAGACGTTTTCTCCTCTGAACTGATAATAACTGACTATCAATCATAATTGGTTGTACACCAAATTCCTCACTAATAGCGTCTTGAATCTCATCAGCCATTCCATAGTTATTTTCATATAGGAAATATTTTGGATTTGTGTTATTCTTTGCTTCCACAAATTTCTGAAAAAGTTTCCAACCTTCGCCTTCTGTATCAATTTCTCTCTTCAATTTTGCTGTTTTACTACACTTGGCTTTCGACCAGAACTGGCAAGGTGAACCACCTATTAATAGATCGACTCCATTAAAATCCTTGAAGTCGGTAGAAAATACATCACCGTATCTTTTGATATCAGGATAATTATATCTACTGATTTTGATTGCATTCTCTTCAATTTCAAATGCATTATACTCACTGACCGAAATATTGGCTTTATCTAATGCAACTCTTCCACAAGAGATTCCGTCAAATAAACTTAATATTCGTAGTCCTTGAGAATTATTTTTTTCATTATTCTCTGTCAAAATACACTATTTTACAGAGGTTACGTAACCATAATTACCTAGGAGTTACTGCTTAATTCCTTTCTTCTTAATTATTTTGTTGTAAAATCCTATGGAATTAACACGTCTGCAAAAAACCATAAGAAAAAAATATTTCTTGTTACTTTTACTTTTTGGAAAATTTGGCTGAATCGCCAAGATAGAAATTTCTATATATGATTATTCTTCGCCTTGAAATGATTTAATTCGATTTTCTAAATAATCAATCTCATCATTCCAATGGTCTATTAACATGTCTTCGATTTGATGCTTTGCATCTTCTATACTGTCTGCAAACAACGTATCATATTCAACATTTAGTTCTTTTGATACGTATATAAATATGTTTGTATCTGTCTCATCTTGTACAAAACCAGCTACTACATTTTCGTCATCTTCTTCATAAAATTGACTAAAATGTAATCTGTAACATTCCTTACCAAAGTCATTCTTTTCGCTGTTTTCCCAATATTTCTTCACTTTATTACCTCGCTTAATTTGGCTGATCAGCCGTGAATAGAATTGCTTCTATATTAGATTATTCTCTGTTTATTTGATTTCAGAACAAAATCCTATAATGTCTTCTTGGCTTATATATCCTATACAACCTGTGCAACCTAATTTTTTATCAAACTTATCTGATTCAAACCAAATTTTATATCTAATTTCGTCTGTTTCATCTACGAGTTCTATACCACGAATGAAGGCATCTACTTCTTTTCTATTATCATTTTCATAATGAATTTTTGTCCTTACTTTATCGCATAAATTATATTTATTTACCATTCATCTTACCTCACTCTATTGGAATCATCTTTACCACATTATCACCCATATGTTCAACCGCATGATAATCTGCAATTGGCTTTAAAAAATCACATCTATTAGGCTCACATCCTCTTCCTTGATATAAATTACACGCATAATTACCACGCAACTGATTTGTACATTCAGAAAAGATACATTCTTTTGGTTCATTTGGCATTTTATCTACAATAATTTTCATATTCTCACCTCACTCTATCATTTCAACTTTAATTCTAAATTTTGTTATTTCTGTATGTTCGTTTTCTTGATAAGGACGATTATAATCAAAGTGCTGATGTTTAATAGTCGCAATCAAGTGAGCATCATTACCAGAAACAAATTCCGTATCTGTCTCATAAGTATCTTCTGAACCATCACCAAGTTTAGAGTCTGTACAATATATCTGATTTGCGTCTAATGCATCTTGAATAATTCTGTAAATGTCTCCTGTATTATACATAGTCACTCCTTTAATATTTAATCCAACCATCTGTAATACCAGTCATCCAATAAATAAGATCTTCTCTATCATTTTTTAATCTTCCATCTATTACACGAGTTAAGATTTCATTGAGCCAGTAGCCAACTTCTTTTCCACTTTTAATGAGCATTGTATCCATTACATCCTTACCATTAACTGCTAAATCCTTTAGAGAAAAACATTCATCATCCTGTAAGACTTCTTCTAAAATATATCCAATGTTATCAATCTTCTGTAATCTTGTTTCCTGATTAATGTCTGCTTGTGCTTTAATATCAGCTCTACGAACATTTAATAACCTTCTGAACTGTTCTTCTCCAATTTTATTAAGCCATCTCTTGACATATTTCTTTCCAACCTCAAAAGTAGCATCATGATAATAAACTAATTCAACAACTTTTTCTCTTGTATCATTGTCGAATCTTAATCGCTTCATTATTTTATCAGTCATATCAGCACTGATTCTTCCATGACCTTTGAAATGTCTAATACCATCCTCGCCATCTTGATAACAATGTGGCTTTCCTATATCATGAAAGAATACAGCTAAAGATGTAATCAAATCTCTTGAATTCAAGTCGGGTTCACAATCGCATTCATAAGCTTGTACTGCATGTACTGTATGATTCCATACATCATAAATATGATATGGATTATTCTGTTGAAAGCCAAACATGTCTTTAATTTCAGTAATGAATAACGAGAATACTTCACGGAATAATCCTATCTGTATATAAAACTCGCTTGATAATGCAATCTTACAGAATTCACTGTTGATTCTCTCAATAGATATATTCTCTAAATTCTTATACATTTTATGAATATTCAAACTTACGTCAGAATCAACCACAAATCCCAGTTGTGAAGCAAACCGAATAGCACGTAAAATCCTTAAAGCATCTTCTGAAAATCTATCCTCTGCTCTACCAACACATCTGATTTTATAATGCTCAATATCTTCCATGCCATTAAACGGATCTACAAGACCAACTTCATTATTGTATGCCATCGCATTGATTGTAAAATCTCTACGCTTTAAATCTTCTTTAAGATTTCGTGTAAATGTTACACTATCAGGTCTACGACTATCTGAGTAATTACCGTCAATTCTGTAAGTGGTACATTCATATCCCTCACCGTCAATTACAATGGTAATAGTTCCATGTTGCAAACCAGTTTCAATAATTCTCTTGTCCTTGAATACTTCCATCATTTCATCTGGTGTAGCAGAAGTTGTAATGTCATAATCGTGAATTGGTCTGCCAAGAATACTATCTCTCACACATCCTCCGACTAAGAAAGCTTCATATCCATTATTCTGTAAAGTATGAATAATTTCATTTGCACCAGATGGAATTTCAATTTTCAATCTTTTCATCAAAATTCACCTCAATTTTCGGTTCATCAATAAACTTTGCCAATAGTCCTTCATGGTAGAATACCTTGTCACTTTCAGTAATTTTTTCTCCCAAGAAATATCTAAGTACGAATGGCATCATATAGTTGTCTAAACATTTGAACTCAATATTATATTCTCCATTTTCTTTGTAGATTTTCTTACAGTATCCGTCAGTACCGTTGATTTTGTGAAGCGAAAATAATTCAACTCTGAATGGAATATTAGATTTTGTACTTAATCTTTCTTCAACACAATTTCTCACAAGATTTAACATGTGCAAATTACTTGCCGTTGTCATATCATAAACAATCTCATCATTTGAAAAGAATACAATTCGTTCTTCACCAATAATGTCATAGAACAATGATAATATCTTATCCATAAGGTGCTTTTCATATGTGATGTGTCTTTTGGGATTGCAATTACCCAAAATTACCTGACGGATGTATTTGCTGTTTATAATATGTTCGTTATCTGTGAATTGAGAAATAAAATCTTCCCACGTATCAGTTCCACGAAACATATTCCTATCGTATTCATGCAAAGATGAAAAATTAGCCTTTTTCATGTCAACACTGATAAAAATTCTTCCATCATTAATTGTCTTAAATATATCTTTATTAGGTAAATCTTTATGAATCACAGTGAATTTGTTCATATCTTCTGCATTAAATCTCTGATATGCCTCTGACTCTTTGATACTTGTAATAGCTGCATCCTTTACATGATTATATTCTTCAAAATAATCCTGCTCACAATTATACCCCTGTAATTCGCTTGCAAATCTAATCCACTTGTCAACCGTTCCATAGAACTCATCAAAAAGCTTAATTCTATCTAAAAAATATGGCTCTTGGAATAATCTAATTGGTATATTGCAATCCTTACAGAATCTTTCTTTTGCTCTATTTGATATTTCCATCAGATATCTCCTTTCACAATTCTCTCATTTACATACATCTTAAATTCATTGATTTTCTTATAATCAGGTTTATCAGGCAAAGATGTATTTTCTTTTGCGTATTCAAAACGTTTTTCATATTCATTCAATAAATCATAGAACTCAGAAATAGGTTGTCTATTTTCATCTAAATATTCTCCATTTCTAATACTCATGAGTAAATCGTGTTCATCTGATCTATAAGTGATAATCTCTTCCTTTTCCAGAATATCAATACACATCATATATAATCGAATCAAATGAGCCATATGTTTTCCTAATTTATCATGGGCTACAGCCTTTTCATTTCTTTTACCAAATTTGCTATAACTACTAACAATGGACTTCATTTCGTTCCACATGCCAGCCCAATCTCTTAACGGATAATGTTGCAAGTTTACATCCATAAAAATCTCACTATCATATCCTTCTTGAACAGCCTTATCAATATATAGTTTCACATCACTATTTTCATGAGGATAATATCTGTTTTTAAATTCATATCTTGCATTATTGATGCTTTTTAAAATGTAGGCTTCATTTTCTGCCTGACCAACCAATCTTGCAGCCTTGTTTTCCATACGTCTGAGCTGAGAACCTGCATATCCTCCAAAGGTGTGAACACAAATCTGCGAAAGAAACATTTTTCTATTATCCAATAATTCTTTACCAATTTTAGATAAATGTAAATAATGCTCAGGCAAACAGCCAAGTTGTTCAATTGTATTAGGATTACTTGATGCTAAAAGCTGTATCATTTTATTAAACGAATACATAGTTGTATCTGTATCAACATCTACGACCTGTTCAAAGTCTGTTCCAAGTAAAATATCTGATTTACTGTTGAGTGCAATACCTCTCACATCTAAATCAGATCCTTCTTTATCCATCCCATATGCATGACTTCCACCAAGAGTTAAGATAATGATATTGTTACCCAAATTCTTATCTGTTCTCAGGAAGTCATACTCTTTTGATTTTAATTTGTCCTTAATCTGTTCAATTGTCATTGTCTTAACCTCCAAAATTTCATAAGAAATGTGCGTTTCATTTTAATGTAAAATATATACCATATATAGTATATATTACTTATTTTCAATACTATATATGGTATATTCGTAACAATTACTCACTTAATTCTGCAAGTGCCTTATCCAGATCCTCATCAGACATATTTTCAAGTGCCGCATCCTGTCTCTTAGCCTTGATTTCAAGCAATCTCTGTCTCATCTCAGCATTTTTCTTAGCGTCTTCTCTCTTCTTTTTCTCATCCAGCTTCACGTCAACAATATACTTAACAATTTCAATCTTGTTAGAAATTTCCTCGTCTTCCTTTGACTTAGTATTCAGAAGACTCTCTTCCTCAGACTTCTTTACTTCCGCATTGAGTGTCTTAAACACTGAGTCCAGATTTGTGAGAGATAAATCCCACAAATCAATTACATTAATCATTCCTCTAAATGGAAACTGATAGTTTGCTCTTGTTGCATTGATAAATAATTCGTTGTTTGTCATAATAATCTCCTTTTCTAATTAAAACTTAATCTTCATTACACGCTCTGTTGCACCCTTAACCTTAACAACTAAATCTGCTCTCTTTGTCATAGAGAATCCAATTCCTGAAAGCTGATCATCAGTATCTTCTACATGGCACTTAGCACCTAAAGCCTCAAATACTCTCTTATGCTTTTCAAGATCACTCTTTAAGAACTCATTGTAGTATCCATTAGGACTTTCATTATTCACACAATCCTTCAAGAAGAAGAATAAATGTCTATGACCAATTCCATCCTGCTCATCAAAATAGTTTGGACTGTAACTAATTACTGATACAGGAACAAACTTATTTGTATTTACACCCCAAATCTCACGACTTGAGATAGATGAACTTCCAGACAGCTTTTCCTTAATTGAGAAGTTGCCATTCTCGTCAAGTGTAACTTCTGCCACCTGAACATTCTCGCCAGTTCTCATAGGATTACTATAATCAAATGAATAAATCTCTCCATTGAACTCAACTTCTGCTCTGAATCCATGCCTTACTGCACCTGAATACTGATGTACAAAGAATCTATATATTCCTGGTCTCATTCTTGATAAATTCTGCCATGTAATATTCTCTACTGCAACTTTTCCACGTGGATCAATAACATCGACATCTAACTGACCGCCCATAAAAGTAATTCTTGGTGCTTTGTAACTACCATAATAGATTTCTGTTCCATCTGGCTCAACACAATGGGCATCAAGGTCATAATTGTCATGTCCATCTTCGTTCCACTGAATTGAAAATCTGAGTACACCATCAACATTACCGCCAGCAGCTTTTACATTCTGCTTCATATCAGAGTCAGTAATATTTCCTGAATAAGCCCAAGATAATCCATTATTCCACTTGAACATTGTCTTAGCGTCTGGATTAACAGGTGCAATCATAGAAACAAAGTTCTTCTCATGTTTATTCTCTACAAAAGCTTCAATCTCCTTTGCAGTTGGAAGTACCTTATCAATGAAATTCTGTGCTGAAATCTCTTCAACCTTAGAAAACTTCTTAGGACTTACAGCAACATCTTTTTCCATCTGCCCAAAGATATCATCTGCACCAACTATTCTTCTTGCAGCACTCTTATTTGAGAACAGTACATTATTTACAGTAATATCATTAAGATTAGCAAATCTTCTCTGTAATGAATCCATATATCCAAGTTCTGTAATGGTCTTCTTTGCATCCTCAAGCATTTTCTTTGTAAAAATAGCCTTTGGTCTTTTATAGTTGCTCGGTGCTGTAATCTGCTCATACTTCTTAACTGCTGTGTCAAGCTCCATATCCTCGCTTACATTAATAAGAAGTGTTCCAATAGAATGATTTCTAATTCTACCGATAGCCATACCTGCTGTTACCGACTTCTCCCAAGCATATAAGTCCTTTTCAGTATCAGAAGTCAGCTTATCATATTCCTTCTTATACTTCTTGAACTCTGTGAGTACACCTTTCCACTCTTCGCCCTTGTAAAGTGTATTTGAATTGATAAGTTCAAGAATTGTATCGAGTGCATCCATAGTAATTTCATCAAGAGAACGCTTAAATACATTTCTTGTATCTCTGAACTGTCCTTTAACTTCCTCATTAGAACGACTACTTCTATTTACGAACTTACTTGGAAGCTCTAAGAAGAAATGATCCCACTGATGAGACTTTCCATTAATTTCTTCAAAGTTAAAATCTGTGCCAATCTTAGGGAACTTGGTTGTATAAATATCTGTAACTGTATGAGCCTTTACAAAAGCGTCAAGTGCATCACATACTGGCTGATATGTTGTATCACCAAGATTCAGTTCCCAAATTGTATGAATCTGATTATCCTTGATAGTGACAGCAGAACCAATATTCTTAATAAACTGTCTACAACAACTACAATCATGCTCTCTACGTTCTCTGAAAATCTCATTTGTACCAGCAGGGAAGCTATCAAGATATGTATTCCATAATTCATCCTTATCTACATTTACCTCAAATAAATGCGTTGCCTCTTTCTGCATTTCATCGAAGTGCTTCTGTAAAGCCTTTTTAAATTTCATAAATCCATCCATGTTTTGTACCTCTTCTTTCTTATATTTATTTTTGTTAATTGTTTCTACTGTTATATTCTCCATTTATATCAAACCAGTTGCCTTATCTGGATTCTCATTAGCCCATTTTATCCATCTTTCAGCATAAGGTTCAGTCTTATCATTTAACCCAAATACTTCTCTTACGATGATATATCCTTTACCAATCGACTCTTCCATATCTTTTGTATTGTTATCTACATCGTCTGCATCTAATGGTCGAAACACTGTTTTAGTAAAATATCTTCTACCATATTTCTTTGTTATTGTGATTTTATTTATCTTATCCTTATATAACTTCCATACACCAGATGAATCTTTGTTAATCTGCCCTACACAATCTCCTATATTTAACACATTGTCTCCTTTCTAAATTCCAATGAATCGAAGTTTTCTTGCTAATATTCTTCTGCTATATCATCATATTCGCTTGACAGATATTTAATCAAATCTTTATAAATATCCAACTGATGGTCGTATAAATAATTACACAATTCAATATCACTATCGAAAAACTCTTCAATAGCTGTGGAATTAGCCCATCTGTCAAAAGCAGTTCTTGTTGAAACTCTAAGCATCCATCTATTTTTTGTTCCGCTATGAGGCTCTACTATCATAAAAATAACTGTATCTGTTCTTGCTTCTAAATGACCTTCGTATTCATAAATCTCGTAATCCTGACCATTGTTTACTTTGTCATTCTCAAACCATCTTCTTATATTTTCCATTTTTACCGATCTCCTTGTTTTGTGATTAGAAAAATAGCTCATCAATCGACAAGTCCATATGTTCGTATAAGTCAACAATTCTTGAATCATTTTCATCTAACCCAAGTAAGAAACAACCACCTTCTCCTTGCTCAATTTTTACAATCTCATTCTTATGAAATTGTTCTATATCTATTTTTAATCTTCTAATACCGTAATATTTATATAAATCTTCTATTGCTGAGTTCAAACCATCCATCATTTTTTTATATTGGGAACTCAAGTCAAAATCGTATAAACTATTAATACTGTTTTCAATTTCATTATAAATATCTATTAAATTCGTCATACTTTATACCTCCACATGAAATCGAACTTTCTTGTTATTCAAATTTCTTATTAACCCAATGTCCTGTTGGATTAATTCTGTATTCTTCAACCAAATTTACTTTTTCCAACCATGCACAATCGCCATTCTCACATCTAATTGGCAACCATGCAAATACAGTAGAATATCTTAAATCTCCATGATAAGGTTTTCTTTGTACTACTTGTTTCCATCTCATAGTTTTTCACCTCACAATCCAAAGAAAGCACACACTCCTATAATCTCCTAATCGTTTCACAAGCGACCAATATTTCAAGTTCATCATCACAGTAAATACATCCATCAATTGCTCCAAATTGATTAAGAATATCCCAATCGAAGTATCCATGATAATCACACATTGCAACAGAATAGTTCTTATTCGACTTAAATTCTTTTATGTGTTCTCCGTTTGGCTTATATGTATCAACACCATTATTTTCTACAATAGAAGCAACCCATCCATTCGGAAATACAATGCTTCTTTCTCGTGTCTGACGATGCTCTCCATAATCATTTACTACTTCTTTTAATCCATATTTTTCTGAATATTTTTTTAACATTTCCATCTGTAAAACTCCTAATTTTCCAAAGAAAGAGAATTTACTCTCCTACTAAAATCCATAATCTTCTTTTCTTACTAACTTTCAAGTTATCTATAAAATCAACATTATCTAAACTTACCATAAGATTAGGTTTATTTCGTCTAATCTCACTGATTGACGGATAAATGCCTAATTCCACAAGAATTCTAGGAAGAAATCTTTCGTTTGTATAATAAGTCTTTTCCTGCTCAATTCTGTTCCAATCATTTTCATCTAATGCAAACATCTGTTGTAGTTCTGTTATCGACTTCCCTATTACAATATTCTCTATGTATTTCATTTTATAAACTCCTTTCTTTCTTTTATGTTTTTTAATGGATCATATCTGACTCGAACAGATGACCGACCGGTTATGAGCCGGTTGCTCTAACCAACTGAGCTAATGATCCCAAAATAAATATTAAGTATATGATTTCCACCATTTCAGATGTCCGTATTTCAGATTAGATTATATATCCTTATGACGGTAGGACAGTCGGTTGCTAATATTTCAATTAGACCTATTCCCAATGTGGGTTTCATTCGGTTTTCCCGACTCTTTTCCCATTTTATGCTCTTCTTTCAGAGTTCCCATATTTCCTTTATGTCTCTCATAAAGTGCTACTTGTAGTCAGTCAAAACCCTTTCGCAACTTAATATTTATCTATACCTTAATTATTAAGGTAACTAGACTGGTGGGATTCGAACCCACGAATGACAGAATCAAAATCTGTTGTGTTGACCGCTTCACCACAGCCCATTAATTAGTTAGGTGTGGAATTTTACCACACCTATATATTCTCTAATTACTTATCAGTTACAACTGTATTATTTGTTCCTGAAATTGTAACCCAACCGAACTTATTTCTTGCTTCAGCTTCCTTCATTCTAATGAGTTCATCGGTGATAGAAGAGCTTAACTTATTGTTAGCTTCTGCCTGCGCCTGAGCTTCTATGAGCTGTGCATCAGCTTTAGCCTGCGCTTCTGCCTTAGTTACTTCTGCATCTGCCTTTGCCTTATTAATAGCTGTCTGATTGTTAATTTCCTGAGTTTCGGCTGCCTGCTGTGCGGTAATCTTTGCATTAATAGCTTCCTGTGTCTTTTCATCTACAGAAATATTAATCAATGATACATTGCTAATTGAAATTCCATAAGGTTCAAACTTCTTGTTAAGATAGTCTGTTAATGCCGTATTTACATTTGCTCTTTCAGAACCAAGAATATCTGATACCTTATAATTTGCAACAACTTCCTTAGTCCAAGAAATAATGTTAGGTTTAATAAAGCTATCTCTTACTTCCTTACCAGACTGTCCTCTGAATCTTGTGAATAAATCAGCTACCTTATCAGGACTATATTGATATGTAAATGTAAGATCTATTTGCATAGCCTTACCTTCAGATGAACTTGCTGAAAAGCTGTCATCATCTTTAGAGTCTCCGTCCTTACCAGATGTTAAATAACTTTGTTCAAGACTCACTGAATATAACGTTGTCTTAACAGTCGGTGACTTTAAATGCCAACCCTGTGTGAGAATATCGCCCTTTACGCCACCCGACATACTGTACTGTACGGCGATATAACCGGCAGGTACACGTACTGTTGATATTAATAATAATATTGCCACCGCAACCACAACAATTCCTGTTACTATTCCTCCAATTACCTTCTTCATCTTTTTGTCTCCTTTTCTTCTTTATTATTTATTTCATCTGTCGAAAATACCTTATTTATAACATTGATAACAAGCTCACCAATTTTTACAAATAAAGGTGACAGTAGAAACCATAAAATTATTAATCCTATTAGAAATAATATAAAAAACACTGGCATTTAATCATTCTCTCTTTCCGTATTGTTATTGTATCTTTCTTGTTGTTCTCTCATTAATTTGATACAAAGCTCAACCAATCGTTCTTTTGAATATGCATGTAGTTGTTCTCTTAATTCCTGAATTTGTAAATTTTCATTCATTTTATTTATTCTCCTTTAAAATTCTGTATCTCCATTACACATTTTTATTTTTCTCAATCTCCTTTCTCAATTTCACTAATATTTGTGCTATTTATTGTTTTTTCATAGCCCTGTAACAACATTCTCTCCTATTACAACTTTTACTTATACACATTGTAACATCAGACATGGTTTACATTCTCCTTCTTCTTGTTTTCTGTAAATTTTAAGAAATTATCCAAATCTCTCTTCATATATTTGTAATTAACAATTTGCGAAGGGGCAAATTCCCTTTTGTTTCTTTGATATCTCTCCAACCATTCCGCAAATTCTTCATCTTTGTCTAAGCGATAAGCGTATGCGGTTAATGCAATAAGTGCTGCTGTACAATTCTGATATAAAGTAGAATCAATTCGAACATAAGCATCAACAAACTCCTGATACTCTTCGATGTCCTCTACTTCTATATCATCAGCTACAGTTTTTCTAACAAAATCTAATATGTCAGAACTACCCGTATTCTGTTCCAACATATTTTTATTTGCTATTTCATTATTCTCTGTTTTAATTGAAGCATTTTCATTTTTATCTTCTACCTCAGAAGATTCTTCGTCAGTTTCAGGATGAACTTCTTCCTTATTATATGTAGTGTCATTCTTATTTTCTGTTATATCTGTTATATGTAAATATTCCTTCATAAGGTGTTCAAGCATGGCAAGTTTTGCTATAACCACCTTTTTATCTTTGGTTCTCTTATTTTTGTCATACTCATTAAAACTCATATTATAACCATCAATCTTTTTATCGCCCAATATCTTATTAAACTCATTTAAGAAATCAACAAATATGCAATCTTCAAAATTATATTTTGTGAATTTCTCAAACAATGCTGTCCATAAATATGTATTTTTCTTACTAAAAAGATTTTTATACTTATCATTTTCTAAGATGTTATATAATCTAGTTGCTAAAGCATTTATTTTTTCAAACTCTTCCACACTCGCATTTTCTTCAATATATATACCCATATTTTTAACAACTGATTGCCATTCATCAAGATGATAAATAATCATGTCTGTCTCACAAAGAACTTTTTCATACAATCCATTGGTAAATTCTTTATCAGAATATTCAATACAATCCTTATAGAATCTATTATTAGATAGTATCTTCTTTATATTTCTCGCATATGTTGGAATATATGTAAGCGCCCTCTGAGCTGCTTTCATATTTTCGTGTTCATTATATATACGAATTCGTCTTGATATATCTTCTTTAGTCGAATCAGGATGTACCGCCAAACCAATCTGATATTCATCAAATTTCTCTTTTAGCTCTTTTGGTAACTGGTCATAGGTCTTATTCTTTATATCAAAAACAACCCATTCTTTCACAAAGTTACCGTTATCATCATGTTTATATTCTCCTTTTTCATCTTTAACTTTAACCTTATAAGCAATTTCACTATCAGCAATATCCTTTGTAATTTCCTTATTACCATATCTAAACATAGATAACGCCGTTGTTCTTTGCAAACCGTCTTCAACATAACTTTCTGCAAAGTTAGACATTTCTCCTAAAATTAAAGGCGGAATATATTCGCCTATAAGAACAGATACAACAAGCTCATTAAACATTCTATCTGTATAACACCCCATCGCTCTCTGTGTATCAGCATCTCCCTTTACATCTCCTTCTTTAAATTTATCTAAGTATGATTTTAATGTAAGTGTTTGTGGTCTAACTGGTTTTACTGGCATCAACATATTACTCTTCTCCCTTCTTACTACATTAATATGGCAACATTTTTATAAGATCTTAATCCTGACAAACAATCATTATATTCGTTTGCGGTTATATGTAATATTTCTAATATCTCGTCTTTCGTATACTGCTGAGATAACAATCTCGCTACCCTTTCCTGCTTTCGTGGCAATTGTTGCAAATATAATTCAACCTTATCAGTATATTCTTCTGTGAATATTTCTCTTTCTACATTCTCTCTTGAAGGTAAATTATCTTTAATATTTTTTACCTCATCTGTATTCATATCTAATGAGACATTCATGACAATTTGAGGATTACCCTTTTCATCAAGAATTAATTTCCCATTTTCGTCTTTTAAGAGATTCTGGCGTTTTAATCTATATTTATTATCTCGCATCCATGTGCTTGTCTTCCTCATGATATTTCCTACAAGAAATGTTTCTAAACGAGCTTTTTCATTATTGTATGTAATTAATGTTTCTATAAGACAATCAACCGCCACATCATATAGTTCATCATAATCACTTCTATCAAACTTCCCGTACCAAACTTTATGACATATTTTTTTGAGTTTTCTCATATCATTTTCCATATACGAATTAACAACAGCCATCATCTCAGGATTACTATTAATAATCCTCATCATCTCTTTATTAATCATTTCATCTACCTACCTTTCGCAACTCCTTATTTATGTATTCTCCAAAAGTCAGTTCAGAATTCATAATTTTAATATGTTTAGTTTCTCTTTTACATTTTGGACACTTACAATATCTATCATGTCGATTTCTTTCTCCTGGTTGAAAACTCATAGTCTCTACCATAGGAATCAAGCATTTTTTACATACCATTATCTTCATCCGCCTCCGTCTCTGTAATCCTGTACGTATATTTTCTATGTAACAAACCATCAACAGCTTTTTGAATTCTGCTTTTATGTAACTTCGAAGGACTAATGTCATCCAAAATATCTGATATAATTAACAATTCGTCTTTTAATTTACGTCTCTCCCTACGATTGTTCCGAATTTTTGTGTATATTAAATAACCTTTATACATATTTAAATCCGGTTCTAATTCTGCCTCATGTACAATGTCTATCAATTCTTCGTCTGAGCTATTTATTTGCGCTACTAAAATATCACTTCTTGCCTTTGCTTCTGCTAAAATTTCACCACATGTACCAAATTTATTAATCCATCGACTCACCTCTTCTGGAATTTCATAAACTTTATTTTCTTTTACTTTTGGCGCAATATCAGGTATAGCCTCTACATAAAAATGATATCTTCTTAATGTTTTGGGTAACGAATTTAATATATTCTTTGCTTTGTGTTCACTAAAAACGCCTTTTAAATTCTCCGAACAAGTTTCTGTCTTTCCATTTCTTACACGAATGTAAACTTTGTTATTATTTTTAATAACATAGTCCAAAATGACCACTCCTTTCTAATTTGAGGGTGCACTTTAATAAGCCTTAGAATATTGACTAAAGCATATGAAATGCATATTTAATTGTTGAATTTGGGAAATAATACTGAACAATTGACTTAATTATAAATATGTAATATAATTTAATTGCGATTCATATTATTCAGTTAATATGTAATTGTGTTCTTTGAACAGAGTAAGTAGAAAGGTGTTCCCGCACCATTTGAATCGCTTGCTCTGTTCTTTTCATTATAATACTCCGAACATTCGTTCTTGTCAATATGAAATCGAACAAATATTCGCATAACATTTCATAATAAAATATCATGCATAATTCCTCTTCTAATGATATTCTTTATATTCTGTTCTGTATTAAAAAGCTGCATGTGTGGAATATATTCATCTTCATTCATAATAATTGTCTTTGACTTCTTTACTAATAGACAACCATCATCAGGTGTTGCAATTTTCTTTGAAGAAGTATTATTATCAAAATCCATTGTAAATATTACTACATTCTTAGGATTTTTTCCTTCAGCCTTTAACTTCTGTAATCTTTCTATAGCTTCATCAATTGTTGAATAATCATAAGTTTCTGTCTTCATATTATTCTCTCCTCTCCGTTACATCACACCCAAACTTACTTTCACTGCTTCCATAACACGAATTGTATCTTCATTAGATAATTTACCAATTTTAAATTTCAATCTGTCTTTATCAATTGTCGAAATTTGTTCAAGAGCTACAACTGAATCAAATTTTAATCCGTTGATTTCATCTTTATGTAACTCAACATGTGTCGGTAATTCTCTCTTAGACTTCGTAGTTATAATCGCAATAATTGTGGTAGGGCTAAATTTATTTCCAATGTCATTCTGAATAATAAGCACTGGTCTTCTACCACTCTGCTCAGAGCCTTGAGAATCATATTTTGTTACATCTGCGAAGTATATTTCACCACGTTTTATATCCATTACTTTAGCCCTCCTTTCTTCTATTCGTTCTTTTGATATTTCACATTATATACTTCACTATATATATTGTCAAGTATTATTATAAATATTTTTTATATTTATTTTTCTCTTTATATATGATATTCTATATATAAAGAAACTTAGTGAGGTGTTTTATATATGAAATTAAACATTAAAAATCGAATGGAAGAACTTAATATTACACGTTATGAACTTGCTCAAAAAATTGGAGTTACTTATCCTACGATTGATAAAATTTATAAAGGTGAATCCACTTCAATTAAGCTCGATATTTTAGAAGCCCTTTGTAAAGAGTTAAATTGCAACCCATCTGAAATTTTAGTTTCTGATGATCCACAGGTAAATCGCTTATTAACTTATACTAACTTAGTTAAAAAACTAAAGGACGATGCCAACTAACACATCGTCCTTTACATATCTACTCAAATAAAAACGCTGTTCTTTCCTTTCCATTACGAATGTTTTCATCTTCTAAGCAAGCATATATCTGTGTAATTCTCAAATCAGAATGTCCCAACATATTAGATACTTCAACTAACGCTTGTCCTTTGTCATTTGCGTGTTTAATATACTGATTAGCCATAGTCTTTCTAAGTCCATGAGTTCCAATCTTCTGTTTTATACCAGCTTCTCTTCTTGTTCTTTCCATAATCTTATACCATGATTTTTCAGTAATAGATTCACCTTTTTGAGAAGTAAAAATATAATCTTCTATACTATCTATCTGTTCTATATACATTTTCCAATTTAACCAAGTACTCATAGCATGTTCAAAATCACTATTCCAATAAAGATTAATATGCTTATGACATTTTCTTGTCTTTTCAGGTACATACTCAGCCTTATCCTTAAAAGTCCAACCTTCGTTATATATATCCGACCATTTTAACTTGCAGAAATCTCCACCACGCAAACCTATGTTGATTGCACATACAAACATTGTAAGATTCCTTAATGCAATAGTATATTTATTTTCTGTATTTGCTTCATTAACCTTTTCCATAAAGACATCGTACACTTGTCTTATTTCATCTTGTGATTTAAGACACCACATCTTTGTAGACTTTCCAATGCCATATTCTTTTTTTGAATTAGGGAATTGGATTATATTATTTTCCGCCTTATTATCTATCTGTATTGCCACTGCCATATTAATCAACCTCACTTTCATAATCGTCTATGTAATAATTCTCTCTTTTAATCCTTGCGACTTCAAAAATCTCGTCATAAGAGTCACAAAATCTAACCTCAATGCATTTTGTGATTTCACCACATCTCAAACAATATAGGTCTTTGACGTGTTTTCGTTCTCTTTGTCGCTGCCTTTGAATGCCTCTAGCTAACATATTTTCACTCATACACCTCATACATATAAATCTACTTGCATACTTGGGATTTCCATTTTTATATCTGCTCAATTCATAATTCACCTCATTTCCGCAACAAAAAAGAAGTGGTTTATTTCCACTTCTTCAACAATTAAATTTATTTTTAATTTTTCCAAGGATCATGTTTACTCAAAACTTCTCTTATTTCGTCGATCATATCGTTCACATATCCGTCAGACTTAGCCTGGATATAATCTTTTACCGAATCAACATCTAAACCTATATCAATTACATCATTACGATAAGGTTCACCAGTTAAATTTTCTCCAAAACTAATTTCATCAAATGGAACTTCATAACATTCGCCTGAATTTCCATCTACGCAGCTAAAAGTCAGCTCTGTGTTTTCGTCATATCCAATTTCATTTAATTTATTAATCAAATCTACTACTTTCATTTTTCCTCCTCTTCCATTTGAAAACAATTATTTAATCTATTTCTTCTATCAATTCAGCTTCATAAGAATCTGGATCTTCGGATATTGACAATCCTTCAACAATATGGGCACATCTTGAACATAATGTAATACTTTGATCTCCATACTTTTCACTTGCAATTTCCTTTGCCTTATAAGGAGAATCAGCCTCTACGGTTTTCGTTACCGTACCTGTTACTAACATTTGTACATTATATTTCATATTACATCCTCCATTCTACTTGAAAGCAATTTTTCTTTGGGTTCTTATTTAACTATTTTTGTTTCTTTTATATAAACATTTGATAAGATATCAGCTCCGATTCCATTAAAATTTTTCATCCCATATTCTTTTTGATTATATACATGAATCATACCAATTCCGTTATCATGTCCTACAGTTATACCATCTGCATATTCCCCTTTACTTGGAATTAATCCAGTTTTTTCATCTTTAATTTTAGATAACTCTTCCTCATTAAAATCTGCTTCAATTACAATTTGAATTTTCATATTTTTATTTTCTCCTTCCAATAAAATCGTCATTTCTTAAACATCAATTCTTCAACTTCCTGCTTTATCATACTTATTTCAGATAAATCATACTGCTCAACCATTTTCTCTAATTCATCAGATAATCCAGTCATTTGTGATAAATCTTCAATAGCTCTTTCCATATGTTCATAAGCTAAATCTAAATTGTTCCACACGGTATCTAAATTATTTTGGGTTTTATTAACTCGGCTCATTTATATCACCTCTTTAATTCGTCCATTGTTATACCTCGCAATTTTCTTTCCAATCTCTTCGGTTTGAATTTTAATTAAATTATTAATAGGAATAAGTCTTTGTTTCTTTATCCCTCCAATACTAAATTCAACCTGAGCAGAATTATTATATTCTTGAATTCCAATAACTGTACCAATTAGGTGTGTTTCTTTATCAAAAACCTCATTACTAATTTCTATTTTCATTTTATATCACCTCATTCCGTACAATACTCTGTTATAAATTTATTCGTAAACAAAGCGAATGCTGAAACCTCTGGATCTGATTTAAATGCGGCTATTGCTCTTGCTAATCTAATCTGACAAGACTCATCATCCATAGTTCTAGCTCCAATATAACTATTTTCCAAATAATCTAAAATTTTCTTTTCTGTTTCATTCATTTGTATCACCTCATTCAATCTCTTTAATCATTTTTTTTACTCGTTCAATTTCTTCATTTGTATGTGGTGTGCCACCTGCATTCATATCAACATACCACTGCAATACTTCTTTTTTTGTTTTTAAATGATTTATATAAATGTGAACTTTATACTCATCCGTTGGATTCCACATAGCCGCTCCTGGAAATTCAAATTCATCAAAAAATTGTCCAAAAGCTTTTAATTTATTACGAACAAAATTTTGCAATGCAATTGTTCGTTGTAACCCGTCTACACAAACATATTCATCTGTCTTATTACTCCAATTAAAATAAAAATCTCTTGCACTTCTGCCACCTTGTAGCAGAAATTCAATCCATTTACTTTGCTGAACCTCTGTCCAAACATGCCCTCTCTGAAAATCTGGATTCATTTCAAGTCCGTATATTGTAATCTCACGTTCTATATAATCAACATAAGATAAAAACCCATAGTCCATAGGATTAGTTAATCCATATTCTACAAATTTAGGTATCTCATTCCATTTCATTTATACCACCTCTCCCAATCTTCCCAATAAATCATCATTCATCATATTGTGGGTGATAGGGATTGAACCTATTCTTACTTTTGTCAGCCTGATTACTGATTCACGAGACTTGAACTCGTTTGCTATCGTCATAGTAGCTCTTATATTAGCTACCCACATAATAAAAACAATCTTTTACAACACTTTAAATTTACACATAGCAAATTCAAAAATTGTTCCTTCAGATAATTTACCGGGATTATCCCATTCTCTAAATCTGCATAATATTGGCTGCCATATTCCCACATTTTCTTCTACTCTATAAATACGTCCAAGTGTAAAATTTTCATTATCACTTGAATTACCAATGCATTTGCACTGCATATATAATCACCTCCAAAATTTGACAAGGAAAGTTAAATTTCAAAGTCTTTTTGTTCTTATATCTATTCCTAAAACACCAGGTTCTCGTTTATTATAGATAAATTTCAATGTCGGGTTAATATAAAACCATCCATAATCTCTTGCGTCATCAATTAACTCTACTGATTTATAACCCTCTTCTTTTTTCTTTTTAAGAAAATTTATTACACTATCAATATCTGAACTAATTTCCATATATAGTCCTCCTGAAACTTAGATTTTATGGGCTTTTACATAATCCCAAGTCACAATTTCTGGAAGTTCATTACATTTAAAAATTGTAACATTTTTGCACCATTGTTTAATCAATTCATTTGCCTTGATTTTACATTTCTTTAAATCATTTCCGAAGTCACTTATAATCCACGGTTCTATCTTAGAAAATCCATTGTCATTTTTATCGTTATAAGCAACCGAATATATTTCATTTTTCATAGATGTATTCTCCACTCCACAAGAAAACTTGGATTCATTGTTTTTTAATTATAACATTAGTTGCATTTCTAATTTTCATTAAATTCTATCATTTTCATAATAAAAATTTCCATTGTTTCCCTCATTAAATACTTCGTTTGATTTATATTGTATTTTTACTTTTCCATTAGTCTCCGTAACTTTCACATCTTCATTAAGTATTGTACAAATATTAGATATAACTACATCAATATCTTCATTAATATCTTCTATTCCACATCCTACAATCTTTGGCATTCCAGTTCTTCCCAATCCACCTAAAACAAAAACAGTTGTTTCAAACCAATTTGTCTTAGTAATATAATCTACAACTCCATCATTAAATTCAATTGTAATTACGTCACCTATTTTCATATTCTTTAATGTCTCTTTTAATTCCATTTTATTATCCTCCTAACAACTTTCAAATGAATCTATTATTTCTTCCGTATCAATCATCACCTTTGTTCTATTTTTTCAGATATAAATTTTTTCATTTTTCATACCTCCAAAAATTATCACATTTACCACTTTTACAACAGTTAATATTCTATTGTTCCATAATACCTTCTTTTATAGATTATCTCTTTTTGCTTTTAATTATTTTTTGAAATTCAGTATACTTCATAATACATACTGCCGATTCCATTTTAACACAAATTATAATCTCTTCACAACACTTAAATTTCCCAACAATTTTATATTCATTCATAGATGTATTCTCCATTCTTTCCACAAACTAATTAAGCCACCAGATTAATCTGGTGGCTTTCCATAGTAGTTTTCGTCATATTCCATTTTAATAATTATTTCTTATTTTCATCATCTTTTTTTACATAATAACCTTTTCGAGCTCTATCTTCTACAATGTTACGTGGAAGAACTTGCATTGCTCTAAAAACCCGGTCATAGTCTGTTCCTGGTGGATAAGGTTTATTTTTTTCAATGTTGTCGCTAATCTTATAGATAGCATAAAAAATTCCTACAATTATTACTAACATTAAATCGCTCATATCTTTGTCCTCCTAAATTTAATCCATGGTTAATGTTATTTTAACTATATCATATTATTTTAAAGTTTGCACTATAAATCCAAGTATTAAAATGCTTCATAGAACTAAACTTCAAATATTCTGTATAGCCTTCAATAATCTCTTCGGCATACATAAATCCTTTTGTATAACCATTAATATTATTGTTCGGTTCAATTGTTATGTATCGACCGTGTTTATGAACTTTGTGACCTCTGTTTTCCATTTCCTTTTTAAATTTTTTATAATCTAACATATTCATCACTCCTTCGCTATAAATTTCCGTTTCCTATGCTTTCATCTTAGAATAATACTTAACAATCTTTTTAAAATCCTTGTTACTTGCATAAGCAACTTTAGGCTTACTTCCATCAATATTAAATTCTGTTACACTTAAAATTGCGTATCCTTGTACCGTTAATGTAGCAAGATATACAAGTAAATTCAATTTATACCCAAGGCTGTCAAATTGTATTTCTTTTCTTAACTTCTGTACTTCTTCGTCATAATTATCATCTACTTCAATAATGTGCGCAGAAGCATATGTATTAACTTTATATAACCTGTTATTAATTTTTCTTACCATGTTATTGCCTCACTTTCTATTCAAATAATTTATCAGCTACATAATTTACTTCTTCGTAAATATCTTGTACTAATGCATCCTCATTAATAGTATTAATATTATCTTCACACCATACCTCAAACTCTGTATATCCGTTTGTCTTACAGTATTCTAAGTAACTTTCCAACAAGCCATATATTTTTTCTTGTGTTTCGTTCATGTAATCAACCTCCAATCTTCCGATTCATTGTTCTAATTTTCTTACAGTAAAATAAATTGCTGCACAATATTTGTCGCCATCTACGAACAGATTATTTATTTCAACACCCAATTCTCTGCCAACACAATCCATAATATCATCCTCATTATATTCAACATCAAACGCTGGACTATATAAGAATACTTCTTTTGTATCTTCTTCCATATTAAATATAAGGCTTGAATCATCTTTTTGTTCCTTCATAAATTCCAATAAACAATCAGATGTTGTTGTAAAGCATTTTCTCTCAAAGAACCTTGAATCCATAACTGTTCCTCCTTTTATAATCTCAGTAAATCATCGCTTCATTGCCAATTAAAATTATCTTCCATTCCATATAAAGCACCGCCAGGAAGAAACATACCAATAGCTTCAATCTCATTTCTCTCAAGAAGTTTTCCAGTTCTATTTCCTTTAAGCCATATAAACCTTCTAGCAACAATTTCCTCTGGCAATAACACAGCTCTTGTTGTAATAATCTGTATTCCAATTCCGAGTTTCTGCATAATATTTCCTGCTCCTCCGTCAATTAGATATCGTCTTATAATTTCTGTATACTCATTAAGATGGATGTCTGTTTGTGCGACACCATAAAACATTTGATCTGTTAATTTATGATATTCAATATAATTACATTTCATTTCTATTAATCACTCCTTTGTAAATCCTCATTTCATTTGTTTTTTATTCCTTATAATTTTTAGCCCACAAAATACTTCCATCATTGTTGCAGGTTAATTCAATCCCATATTTTGTTTTGAACCACAATTCTAACCATTCGAGAAAATCCCTTGTTACATTAATAATGCAGCTGCTAACACAATTCATATTTGGCAATGCAACCTGCATTTGTGGAATGTGTGAATATTCTGTTGCTCCCTCATATTCATATCTGAATGGGCAACCTTTTACTGCTAATTCATTATTCAATTCAATTACCATTTCTCTTGTTATCTTCATATAAATCTTCCTCCATTCTTCTAAAGAAACTCTTGTTTCATACTTTGCATTCTCTATATTCTTTTTCAGTTAACAGTCCTTCATCGCACATATTTTCAAGCGTTCTATATACAGCATTAGCTCTCCAACTTGCATATGAAAAGCCATCAAACTCTCCGATAAGTGCATCTCTGTTTTCTTCACTTTGTTTTTCTAATTTTTCTGCCAATATGGAATTACGAAAGAAATATGCTTTATACATAGCTGCTTTAATTCTAAGATTCTCAACTTCATATTCCTGAGAAACTAATTTCTCTTGAGCTTCTAATAACTGTAACCCTATATTCCCTAATGGGTTTCTTTCAATTCTGCTTCCAAAATAAGTATAATTCATATTTGTCACTCCATTTCTATATTAATTCATCGACTTCAACTACATCAGGATTATCACTAAACCACGAATCATCTTCTGCAATTTCCTTTAACTCAATAAAATCTCTTTCAGAATCAAAGCAATCGTTGTGTTTCAAATAAGCTGCTTTCACCTTTTCTCTTGCATCTTCATATGAATCTGCCTTTACAATCCCAACAGCCAATTCTTCAATCCTGTAAGCATATAAGTTTGTAATATCTAACATATTAAGCACTCCTTCCTATAATAAATCTCTTAACTTTTCTGCAAACTCTTTTAATGCATTTTCTTTATATTCCTCATTATGTACAAGATCAACCACACCAGGAACACCTTGAAATCCATTTCTCTTTGCTTCTAACATAAGATATGTTTCTTCTTCAACATCAAAGTCATCATAAAGTTCCCACATTTTTTCGTGTAAAGTCTCTATTAATTCTTTCTTTGTCTTTGGATTCTTAATTGTAATTTCAGTACACCAATCCTCATTACAAGGGTTATCTCCCTGCATGTATAACTCAACTTCACCATTCTTTATTTCTGATCTTCTAAAATCAAAATCTGTTCCATCTGATAATTCATCAAGATATTTTTCTAATTTATCTGCTTTCATAAAATCAACCGTCCTTTCTATATTGTATATGTTAATTTAATTTCATCACTATTTTGTCTTCCATAATAGTCTTTACTCCATTCATAAGATACTGTCTTTATTCCAAGTGCTTCACATATTTTTATACAAGCTGGGATTTCATCTTCGTTATAATTTTCCACAGAACACTTAGCATTAAAATATCGTGCTTCATACATATGTAATGACAATGGAGGTATGATTTCTTCCTTAATATTTTCAAGATATGCTTGATAACAATTTGACAGTTCATCATCCCTTGTTATAAAAACTATTTTTGCATTTGCCTCATGAAGAATTTTATTTAAAGTTTCAATTCCTATATAGGCTATTCTATGTGCTTTTTGATCATATTTTTTAAATTCTTTATTCATATATAATCACTCCAATCTTAAAATGAAATTGCTATTTCTTATGTTCTAAGGTTCTTCGTCATCTGCGTTTAACCAGTCCATATATAATGCGGTTGCATCATATTCGTCCTCTGTTAAATAACTGTAACTTTCCAAAAATTCTTCTTTTGTAAGGATTTTAAAATCTGCCATTTTAGGAATATCTGTTATAAATGTCTTGTTCATATCAAAATCAATGTCAAAACTAGCTCGACATTCAGAATGATATGTATAAAATCCTTCGAAGTTATTTTCATCATGTTTTAATCTATACAAATCAAATTCTTTTCCGCAATTAGGACACTTTATTTTCATTTCCATCACTCCAATCTATGCTTCATAATCAAATTCGCTTAATCCACCACTTGCAGATACATATTCTGCTACATCTGGAACAAATATCATAAGATTATCAGGATATTTTCTTTCATCCTTAATTGCAAAATATCCTCTTTCTTTTACGCCATCATTTTCAAAGTAATAACCAAAAATCATTTCTATTAAATTTTTCATTGATGTTTCTGGTTCGTATTTCTGTTCTCTGATCCATGCAGCAATGTAATCACAATCGCACCATTTCTCTTTTGGATATTTACTATAATCTTTTTCTTCTGTCCATTCTCCTGTCCACTGATCTACCATAAAATCATACCTCCTCAATCTCAATACAGAAATCATCAGGATCATATTCACTGCCTTCAATGTCCCAATCTTTCATGTATTCTTCTTTTGCGTTATTGGCTTCTTCTTCAGCTTCACCATAGGAATCAAATAATCCCCACTCAAAATCGGAGCTGTCTCTTAACTGACCGCCATCATAACTGATAATATATTTGAACATTTCAATCACTCTCCCTTCAAATTAGGACATAAACCAAGTCCTCCGTCAATTTCTGGTACTCTTCTATAAGCGTTTCTGTGAATACAATCTGCTTTATCACATTCTGTACAATCACATTTCTGATACTGTTCATATGTCATTTTCCAACCTGTCTCTGCAAATCTTTCTCTTGTCATCATATGAATCACTCTCCTTTATACTTCGTTTCCGTCTTTATCTGTTATAAAAGCGACTTCTGATAAATAAATACTTTCAAAAGCTTGATTTTCATATTCACCAGTTCCATTCTTCGCTATTTTCTTTGCCTCTTCTAAAGAAGTTGCTTCAATCGTTTGATCGACTTGTGCGGTATAAGTTACTCTATATTTTTCCTTAATACCTTTCGCTTTCTTGTATCTTGCATAATTTGCCTTATATTCAGCAGAATCTGGTGTGATTTCCTGAATAATATTGTTACCACTCATTCCATATTCTTCCATTACCACATAGATAATACCTGTGCTTAAATCATAATAGCTTTGTGTTTCACCATAATCTTCATATTGATCATATCTTGGATTCATAAAAATACCATCAGCTAAAATACTCATAATTTTTCCTCACTTTCTTTGTAAACAGTTCTTTCATTTGGTTTTATGCTACTGCCTCAACGCTATCATACAGTGTTTTACTTACTCCAAGATCAAGTGCAACATCCTTAATAAGTTCATCACCCCATTTGTCGCTAAAATATCCCCAACATGAATCTTTCTCTTCCCAATCATCATTGTCTGTATCATATTCTTCTATGATGACTCCATACACTTCGTCTTGAAGATACATATTATACAATTCAATCTCTCCTTTAAGATTTTCTATTGCAGCTTCTCTCCAATTTTCTTCCGTTACATCAACAAGATTTCCATTTTTGTCTTTGTACTTTGCACCCCAGTTGATAAGTGTTTCTTTTACATTTTCTTTTGTTGTATAAATCCAACCTGCCTGACCAGAATCCCATCTATCGCCAAATTCAGATACGCTTATTGAAGTTCCGCTATGTTCGAACACAAATACTGGAAGAATTACAACGTCTGATCCTTTTAACATTTCCATTGCTTCTTTATACATTCCTGCACTAGCATAGAAAATATCTCCGTCAAGTAATCCTTCTCTTAACTCTTCATTAATATAATCCTCACACTGTTCTTTAGTTCCTTTATACTGAAACCATCCAATGTCATTTGTTACTTTGTATTCTTTTGAAAATCGTAAATTCTTTTCAAATTCGTCTTCTCGATTTCTCTTGTAAACTTTAGCCATATTTATGTATCTAACTGCTTCATCCGACAATTCAAGGTCTTTTGCTTTCTCAGCCATAGCATTATATTTTAAGACTGTACTTCTAATATCTTTTTCATACTCTGCTTTATTTGGTTTTTCTACAGCAGGTGATTCAATCGAAACAATTTCCATACGCTTATTAACAAGTGATTCAATCTGTTCTTTTGTTAAATGTTCCATACAAAGTTCTTTAAAAAAATCCTCTGCATCATCCCATTTATTCTGCTTATCTCCAAGATAACCCCAATTATTTCCCCAACATACGATTTTTCCTATATTACAATCAAAATCTACCCGTGGATTGAGTGGATCATTATCTTGTTCAATATGTAATCTCATCAATTTTCCATTTTCTTTGTAATATTTATATTCGTTACTCATATCACTCAACCTCACTTTCATAAGCATTAATATCAATTCTACCCAACTTAAAATTTAAGTTTTCACTCCAATTTAAACTGCCTGACCTTACAGATGAATCTTCATAATCACCATAGATATTTGCCTTATATACATTCCATCTTGCACCATCTACATGTAATACTGAATAAATCAATTTGTCGTTTTTATAGAAGTCATAGCAACTACAATCAATATCAAGATAATATTTATATCCGTTTTCATCTTCTGTATTGATTGCAAAGTCTTCTCTGTTCATCCGTGATATTCTTGATTTTCCTATCAGTTCTGCCTTGATTGAATCTGGAATATCTTCAATCTTGTCTAACAAACTTGAATCAATGAACACAGGCTTCTTTTCTTTCCATTCATACAAGTTCGGAAACTTCTTTCTAAACCGTGCTGCTGTTCCACAAATATATTCATATCCGTTCATTCTGCATTCTCCTTCCTAATAAATAAGACAGACACATATGTTTGCGTCTGCCTTATTATTCTCTGTTTGAAATTACAATTTACTTTGCTTTTTCATTCTGAAATACAATATCTGATATTTCTTTTATTAATCTTTCAGCATCATTAACTCGCCTTGCTAAAACATCATCTGTACAAAAATCCCATTGCTCATCTTCATTTACCTTTTTTATTATCTGTAATGACTGAGATAATAACGTGTTAATGCTTCCTAATGCTTTTAATGTATTATCTTTATCAATAATATGTTTTGCCATATAATCACGCTCCTTTACCACTCAGACTCTTTATCAATCAAACCCAAGTAAAATGCATCCTTATCTCTGTTCCAAAAATGTTCTCGCAAATCAGCAAGTGATTTAGTTTCATTCTTCAACGCTTCATAATCTGCAAGTACCATATCATCCGTATAGTTTGCATATTCATTTCTAGCAATAGTTAATCTGAATTTCTTACCTGTTTTTATTAGTCCCCATTTATTTGTATTTTTCGCTATCGGATAAGCACCAATTGTATATCCGTGTAAGTCTGGATATGCTTTTGTGTTTTCACTATGCCAATCTTCAAGCTGTATTTTCGTTCCATCTGATAAAACAGCACTATCAATTATTTTCTGCATAATTTTCAACCTCCCCACTTTCTAATCTCAATACTAAGTCAAGCACTTTATCTCTGTACTTAATCATCTGTACTGCATTTCTAAGAGTTTCTTTTTCTCCAAATTCATCAGGAATAATATCAATCCCATACTCTACAAGCTGTTTTTCTGCCTCATACATTAAATCTTTTGCATTCGCTTCTGGAATATAATCTTTACCTCTTGAATCTGCAATTCCAGCTTTCACATATTCTGGATAACATAAATCAATGAATCGTGGCAGCTCATTGTCTAAATCCATCATGTATGTTAAGTCAGGATCAAAGATACGTTTAGGTTTACCATCTCCACCTCTCTTTTTTCTCCTTTTTGCAACATCTTCTGTCTCATAAAACTCATTCTCTGCAAGAATTTTTCTCTGAATCTCTTCTGCATTTGCCTTAATGGTTTCATATAATGCCTTTGCATTAAAGTAATTGCTTTTCATTTTACCAAGCAATGCTTTGTCATACTGAATCTGTGGTAACATAATTATCACGCTCCTTCCTAAACTAATAACATTCTCTTGTATTCTGGATTCTTCTTATGTCTTTCACCTACTTTAATAAAAATCGGCTTTCCATTGTCAATAGTCACAGCTCCCCAAGGATCTGTCATAAGTGGATTTTTCTTCCAACCTTTAGGTATTTCAGACACAACTTCCATGCCTCTCTCCCTTGCAACTTCCATTACATGTTCAAGTTTCTTTTCTGTTGCACTCTTCCCTATTGCAGTTTCAAACAACTCAATACATGCTTCAATAATTTTCTTTCTGTTTTCTTCTGTATCTTCAAGCAACCAATCAAAGTTAATTACATTTCGCTTTCCATCATACTTTTCTGTCACATTGTAACCACCATAACAGCCATTTTCAGAATCATACACATAAGTATTGCAACCAATATAAGTTTTCATTACCTTATCTGTCCAACCTTCTTTGTACCATAAATAAGGAAGTGAATTATTACCACCTGGATTTTCACAATGTATAATTTCTATTAACATTGTTTCCTGTTTTGCGTTTTTACCTATTACATGTACCCATGTACTTATAAAATTTCTTTTTTCAATTTCGTATTTCATCATACTAATCAACCTGCCTTTCTAATCATCAATTAAATGCTCAACATCTGCCTTTTCTGTTAATGGAATAGGCGTATCAAGCGTTCCCATACAGTAATCATAATCCCACCAATCTTCATCATATCCTGCTTGTAGTGCTTCAATAATGTGATTAGCAAGAAGATAATTCCCTTCGTCTATCTTTAATTTTGCAAACTCTTTCAATCTGTCAAGTGTTGTAATCTCATCCAATTCTTCATTAAGCTGACTCATTACGTCTTCAAATGATTTTTCTTCAAATTCTGCCATTGTCATACACTCATCCCCTTATCTCACATATGGAATATCTTTTCCATGCATATAATTTTCACCTATGAAACAATCACCACAATATTCCCAAATTTCTTCATCCACCTTTTTGAATGTAGAATATGTTGTTCTGCATTTTCCGTTTTCATCAATTCTGCTTGAACATGGCTCGCCAATCTGTGAACAATCGCTTTTCATACAAACTGGTGGCAATAAATCCATAAAGAAGTCAATCATATCTTCTGTAAAATACTCACCAACTTCATGTGCATCAAGTCCAAAATAGTGTTCTTTATCTACAACTTCCTTTCCCTTGTACATTTTCGGTTCGCTTAATGGAATACCATCATATTCGACTTCTTCAATTACTAAATCTTTATTGAACCATGCATATGTTTCATAATGCTTTTTATAAACTTCTGCTGCTTTGCGTGTTGGAAACACTTGTGGATTACCTGCTGATAATCTATATTCTCCGTTGTAATACACAACTTCATATCCCTTAAGTCCTTTTGTCCATCCTGGAATATCAGTTTCGATCACATATCCTTTATCAACTGACCATTCAGTTGCTTCATAATCATATTCATCTACAGGCTCACCGACTGTTTTATACTTGTAACTTGCACACTCTTCTTTGCCTTTTTCTGTAAGCACAAAATGCTTTCCTTTATCTGCTTTGTACCAATTATTCCGTAATTCCATAATCGTTTCCTCGCTTTCTTGTAATAAAATAGGCAGCTAGGTATTTATTCTCCTAACTGCCTTTGCATTTGCGTTATTTTGTTTAGTTTCTAAATTTCTCTTCTAACTTTCATTTTTGCCTCAATCATATCAATAGCATTCTTTGCATCCTTCAACGCAATTCCAGGATGTCTAAGATAATATAACTTAATTGCAGTAACCCTATTACCATTTCGCAAGCACACCTTAATCGAAGGGTTAATTTCCTTAATAATTCCCTTACAAGTGGTTGCATACTTTCGTATATCATCAACGTTATATTCGTCAATGGTATCACCATTGATGATAGCTGCCTTTGCAATATCATAATTATCAATAAGTTTGCCACTTGTAGTTGTGAAATAAATTTCTTTAGCCATTTTAAATCCTCCTATGAAATCTTAGTTTCATGGCTCTATAAGTTTCATATAATTACCATCTGCTACTGCAACAAAACGCAATTCTTCACTATTTGAATTACATATAATTGCAATTTGTCCATCAGTCCAACATTCTACAAATTTTACAGAATTAATGATTTTATCAATTTCTTCGTTAAAAAAGTAAAACCTTAATCTGGTTCTTAATTCATCTTCTGTTAAACCTCTTCTTGTAACTAAACCTAAGTTTCCGTTTTTATGCGCTTCTTGGAATGTCATATATTATTTTCTCCTTTCCAAAGTAAATGCGAATTTACTTTGCCTCTGTAATTTCTAAAATTTCACAATAGTCACTGGTATCTCTTTTAAATGAATTTATTGCCTTGCGTTTGCTAGTGGCTTTTATCCAGTATAAACCAGTTTTTTCTATATCATGATTCATAAACCTTATATAATACGTTTTCATTTACCTTACCTCCAATCCAAGGAAACACGCATTTACTCTAAAAAGAATCCAAGTTCTTTTAACGCTTCTTTTATGCCTAAAGCATAGTTCTCTTTTTCAATGGCTTCTTTTAAACATTCTTCCCATTCTAACTCATTGCTATTAGAAAGATGCTCTTCTGCCTTTTCATAAAGCTTATTTGCTTCGTTTTCTAACTTCTCACACTTTCTAAGAAGTTTTTCACATCTCTTATACCAATAACTTTTTATCTCATCTGTTTTTTTATCAAAATATGTTTTCATATAAATACCTCCACACATTTTACTTGCTAAACTCTGCCAATGCACACCCTGTACAAAGCATTCTGTCTGCCTTATCATTCATTTGCCTACAAGCTCTACCATAGTAGCCACATATACAAGGTATTTTGCATTCACTTTCATCGCTTCCTACTTTATTTTTAATGCAGTTTTCTTCAAATGCTTTCTGTTTTTCGTTTGTTATAATTGGGAACATATAATCATCTCCATTCCTTATGAAATATCCATTTACTCTGTTTCCGCTAAGTTATTCTCTTTTATTAATCGCTCTCGAACCATCTTATTTAAGTCCTTATTTACAGTGATAATTTTATGGGAAGTTCGATTCATATAAATAAAATGACTTCCCTTACACCGTGCAAAATAGAATCCATTCCGTAATAAAATCGGCTCAAATTCTCTTAATTGTTTTGTTTTTCTGTATGCCATATTGACTCAATCCTTTCCTTATTATAATATAGCCCGTATAGCCTGATAGCACAGCTTAGTTTTGCTTACCGATGTTTTATAAACCTTATAGTCCTTTTAGCATGACTATAATATCTGTTTTTGATTTCCTACCCTGTGGGCGGCGGCTTGTAAACTCAAAGCCGTATTTGATAACGCTGTTGTGTTCAGCGTATAAGATAAAATTACTATCTTATATTTTAATATGCAGTTTTCAAAGAACTAACTGAAACATTTTTTGGGAATTTTAGCTGTCAGACTTGACAACTGTTTATGAATTGGTTTATACTCTACTTGTCTAGGGTGGAGTGCAAACTGCTTCACATTGTCCCTGTTTTCAGTTTTTTAATTGGAGATAGGGACTTTTTAATTATCCTCAATCTTCAATTTTATTCCAGACTTTCCAATTTCAACTTTGAATTGCTGCTCACTGAATTGTTGCATAAACGCTTCGAGTACCACGTTCATTTTCAGATTGTAGCTTTCGCAAGTCTTTTTAAAATTGTCTGAAATATCAGTATCAATCGAGGTTGTAAATGGTTTTCGCATTTTGTCTACCTCCATTTGATATATTTATTTTACCATACTATTATACATTTGTCAAATGTATTTTTAAGTTTTGATAAAATATTTTTCTGGAATTTTTCAATCCCGATAGGCAAGTTAGAATTGAATCTTACGGCTTTACCGCTTGCCTTGTTTAACTAAATGAAATACATTTCTCCATTAATCTCAAGTGCGATTGCATCCTGTGACATTTCTGTTTTAAGTTCTTCGCATAAATCTATTACTTTATCAATGTTATTTTGTAAATCTGATTCGCTGCAATATGCAAATACTGTTGTACTTTTCTCTTTCACAAGTCCCATTGTAGGACTTTTCCAGTAACCAAGTGTTGTTGTTGCGGTTGCACCACCAAAACAATCGGATAATAAAGAGGCTACACGATCAACATATGGTGTATTGTCAATTTCTTCATTGATGTTAATTGTAGCTGGTACAATAACTGTTACTTTGCTGCTAAGTTTGAAAAGATTTTGTAATTTTGAATTTTTTACCATTTTGTTTACCTCCTGGAATTTTTGTTTTATTTCCCTTTCCTTGATTATATATTATCATATTTGAGGGATTTTGTCAACTGTTTTTATTCTTTTTTGCAAGCTTTTTTTATTCGTTTTCAAGTTGAGCAACAACTTTTTTATTGATGACTGATAATATTTTATTTGCATCATCAAGCGAAAACGATTGTTTTTTTAGCAACTTGTCTAGTCCCTGCCGTGTCAATCCTAATTGATCGGCTATATATGTTTTTTTATAGCCTGATGTTTTGATAAGTAGAGAAACGACTTGCGATAATTCGCTATTTGTATTTATTATCATTTTTTACACCTGCCTTATATATAATTAAGGTGTAAAGCCAACTTATAAGACTTTACACCATTGTTATTAGTTACTGTTTTTGTTTTGCCTGGTCTAAATAGGTTTTATCGCCCGTTTCAACGTATAACATAAAATCATTGATCTTTTCATCAGACCAACCGATTTCACGTAAACCAATAATAACGTTTGCGTGTTCATTTTGGTTCATATTATCACCACCTTGCATATTATTCACCGCCTTTACTTTATATAAGATTTTAGTACCTTATATTATAACAGTGTTGTGTTGCCGGTGTAAAGTCTTATTTAGTTGTCAAGGTGCTTGCTAATTCAAATTAGCGAAAAGCAAGTAGGGAATTGCACCCTATAAAGCAACTTACTTGCCTTGCCTGATATGTAATTTAGAAATTGATTTCAATTTCAACATCGTTTGTGTGAAATGCTGACTTGTATTCGTCAGCCAATATTAAAGCCTCGCCGATTGTGTCGGCTGTGTCAATTATTTCATTATTGTAAATTATGTTTACTTTTTTCATACTGGACACCTACCTTTTTTATGTGTTCGTTACCTTTAACTTGATTATATTATAGCAAAGAAGTTTTGTTATGTCAATACTATTTTGCGAAAAAGTTTTGTTTTTTATGTTATAATTATCGTTATGATTATAATAATATTGTCATTGCAAAACTAATTTTATTGTGATATAATATAATACTACTTTAACTTTAAGAGGTATATTTAAAATGATATATGATGGAGATATAAACAAAGTAATGTTAAAAATTAAACATTGTATGTTAGATAATAATATCACGCAAAAAGATATTTGCAGCGTTACTGGATGGAGCAAAGGAACTGTTAGCAACCTATTAAATGGCAGAACTGAAAACCCTAGCCTAAAAATAATATTACAATTATGTAATGCTGTAAAATGTGATTTTATGATTGATATTAAAAAGCGTGATTAATTGTATATTATTACTACTATTATTTTTTGAGCAGACAGAAGATTATTTTGGTATTCAAAGTATTATAGATGGTTTGATTGTCAAAACATTATTTTTATTTTGAATATAGAATAGTTTGATTATCAAATAGTTTTAAATTCTAATTGTTTTTGAATAAAATAGTTTGATATGCAAACTATTTTTGGATGATGTCGAAATTGTCATTTTTAAACCGAACACATTAAAATTTAGAATCAGATTGTCATTGTCATGTAATAATTTATTGTCAGTCTGCCAGTTTATCAGGTGCGATAAAAATTAGTTTTGCTGTCTGAAAAATGCGTAAAAATAACAAAAGTACGCATTTTTAAAGGTTGCAAGACAGGGGGCTAGTTTACATTTATAAAGTTTTTTCAAGCGTGCAAAAGCGCCCTATCTGTTCCATCCACACTCCATTTCTCATTTTTTAGTTCGATATTCAGTTCGATAAACTCCTTATAAATCAACAAAAATTCCACTTCTACACTACCACAATTTCACCAAAATCTACCTAAAAATCCTTCAAACCCAACTAAAATAAGCATTTTATCGAACAAATAAAATTTTTACTATTTTTTCACTGTTTATCCGTCTAATTTTCTTCAACACCAATCGGATAAAAACCAATTATTTTCTATCATAATCTTGTTATATTAAATTTTAAATCCGGTCTTCTAAAACACTTCCACCGAAGGGGGTATGTTTTACATTCTAAAAATCATTTATATTTTACATATCATATATCAAAATAATCACCAAAAACAATTTATCTATTTCTCTATTATAAATTATTACATAATATCATAAATAATATTAATACGTTTCTCAAAAAAATTACTTTAAATAGAGAATATATAACCGCAACCATTAAATAAAATCAAAAAAGGAGAAAACACATGAACACATATTTAGTGCCAACCAGAAAAAATTTTAAAAATGAATTTACAGACATTATGATTATTTACGCAGAATCACAAAAACAAGCATATGAAAAAGCAATTGCAAGACAAGGTGTTGTTGCTTTTGTTCAAAAATATACAGAAGAACAATATGAAACTTTTTGCGAAGAAATACCTTTTATAATAAATTGCTTCCCCATATCTGAAAAAAATGATATCCTAAAAAAAACATTAAAAAATGGAGGTACTAAATACATGGAACTTATAGATATTTATGATTATATGTATTGGGGAAATTACAATGCACAAATACAAAAACTCGCAGAAAAAGCATTACCTGAAAAATGGAGCTTTGATGAGAAAAATGATAATTATATACTCAAAAATTATTTAAAATATACTTTCAACAAGCTTCAAGAAGAAAATAAGGTTATTGAAACAGATACATATTGCGTATTTGATACAGGTTTATTTTCACATTATTATGAACCAATTTACGCATATGGCGAATTAAATAAAAACTTTACCGGAAATGTATCAAAATGGTATTTTAAAGGATTTAAAGATACATATGAATTAGGTAGTCTTGATATTGAAAAATTTCCTGAAAGAGCTGATTATTTTTCAGAGCCTTCTCGATTAGTGTTTAACTGGCATTTAAATGTAAATAAAAATTATAAGCATATTCTTGATGATTTGAATACTTCCGAAAGACTGCCAGAAATTTTAAAAAATAATGACAGACCATTAGATACACTAAAAGGTGTAATTGATACAGCAATCCAAAAAGTAATAGCCAACTATAAATTAGCTGTTCCACATTATTATCAAAATAAAATACAATTACTTGTTCCCTTATGTTTTACCAAAGAAGATAACAAGCCTGATGTAGCATTAGTTTTAGATTTGATGAAAAACGGTTATTACCAAGCCACAACGTGTTTAACTATGGACATGGCTTATATGGATGCGAGATTAATTGCAAAACCAGATTCAGATTGGTTATGTGCTGATAATATTATCGAAGAAAATACCAATAATAAGACCGAATAAAAACCAAAACATTATTGAAGGCAGATGAAAAATCATCTGCCTTTTTTATTTTGCACAAAATTAAGTTCCCTAACAGAGAATATTATATTAGCAACCAACAAACAGAAATAAATCAAAAAAAAGGAATTATAACTATGAACAGCTTAAAACTTATCACAACAGAAATGTTTTGGAGACTTATCATGTAACTTCTATAGAAATATGAATAATGACATACTTTTTACAAGAGAACAGATTGGTCAGGCGTTGGAATATGCAGATCCATCTAAAGCAATTTGCAAAATACATCTTAAGCATAAAGATAGATTAAATGAGTTATGTGTAAGAATTAAAGACAGGACTTTCGACAATACCCAAAGTGGGGGCTAGTCGAGAACAGAATGGTAATCTTATGACAGAACGTGTCTATTATACAGAAAGAGGAATTATGGAGATATGTCGCTGGTCGAGACAAAAGAATGCTAACGTTTTTATGGATTGGGTATAGGATATTATTGAGTCATATAGGAATAACACTCTCTCGTTGCAAAATATAAATATGAAAACATTCACAAATATTCTTACATCTTTATCTAATACACAGGTTGCAATGATGCAGACATTAAACTTACTCAATGAAAAGATTACTAATTTAGAAGAACAATCCAAACCAAAAAGAAAATATTCTTATTGGACTTCTAAGATGTTTCCAAAGTACAAGAAATTAATGGATTATTTAGGATACAAGTCAAACGGAGAATTATATGGGTATCTTTACGAGGAATTTAATACCACGTATACAGATTATAACACACATCAGATCGTAGATGATTATTGTTATGAAAATAAACTAGAAACATGTTTTACATTAGATGCAATTGAGCATGATAAGACTGTAAGAAAATTATTTGAATCTATAGTAGACAACCTGTTAAAGAAATACAATTTAACTTAATGTAAGAATCAAAAATATATCAAAGGAAACTAATAATATTCAAAGATACTACTCACAGGTGTCTATATTAATTAGTTATATTCTTTTAGAGATATATGAAATTATTCTACGGATACTAGGAAGACTTAATCTTGAACTGCCAAAGACAAGTAGAAATATATTTGATGAATTATCTGACAGAATTACTTCTTAATCTATTTAGGGAGTAAATCAACGCGAAGAGAAAAATTAGCCACTTTTATCTCATACCCTTATAAGTTATCACCTAAGACATAAAAATTGAAATTCACCCTCAAAAACTCATTTTTTGTCCACAAATAGGGGGTATGAAAAAACTATACACATCTATACATGCTCTAATCTGAAAAATCAGAGAATATAACTATATAAAAAATATCAAAATAAGATAAGAAAGGATTATTATGCAGCTACAAGAAATAGAATTATATCAAAGATTTTACAATAACCTATCTTGTGCTTCTAGTGATGAGTTATATAACGATTGGTGGATACCAGCTCAACATGATTGTCAAGAATACGGAAACATTAATGATGTAGATTACATAATTATATGCGTATGCAAAGATCTATTCAAAAAGAGAAATGAACATATGGAAATATTTAAGAAACGAGAGGGATTCCTACATGGCAATTAAGAAAAGAAAGACAGGTTGACAGCAAATTTTGTGTATTTATATCAGACGAAGAAATATATAAAAGATTCCATAATAAGCTACCTGTATTTTATGTTGAGGATTCATTTGCTGATTATGTTGTTTTAGAGAGAGAATAATTAAAAAGGAGAATGATATTATGAAAAAACCAATTTTATTTAAGAGAACAAGAGAATCCGTTGCCAAAAAATTATCTAATCATATTTATGTAGATATCATTAATAACCATGATACAAAATTAATAATAGATAACTTCATGTTATTAGAACTTATTTATATTGAAAGAGCATTAAAGAAATTAGATTCTATGTCAGAAGAAGAGATTCAAGAATAAATAAATAGAGAATAATTTTACATAGGTACATCATATATGTACCCAAATGAAAACATTAATTCAAAATATCATGTACCTAAACCAATCAATAACAATCAAACAAAAAATTAAAGAGCTTGTATGAAGCGTAAGCAAAATGCAAGCGTAATATTCTTCTCTTGATAATATGAGTCTATATAGATATAGACTGCACAAAATTGATAGCTGGCATGTACCCAAATGAAGTAAATTTTCACTTTTAGGTACATGCTGTATGTACCTAAATGAATTTTTGACAATTTCATAAATGTAAAAAGTTCATAACTTTTGAAAGTTAAGATGGAGAATATTACAATGTGACAAAATAAATATTTATTATGGAGGAATTCAAAATGACAAATAGTGAAAGAATTGACAATTGTGTAACAAATCTTATTGAGACAATTTCTAAGAATATCAGTAGTATGTATGGAGAAGGCTCAATAAAGCAATGTGATGAAATCGAAGCCCTCGCTTCATTGGTAAAAGCAAGAGCAACGATTAAACCACATAAAGACTATTCTTCATCAGAATCAGATTTTTCTAAAGAATGAACTGTGTTGTAAGTTTTCTTTATTAGTTCTGGAAGTACGTCCATTTTAATTGGTACACAGTTATCTTGTGTTCCCCAAGCACGGATGAATTCACAAACGATTTCTGATGTAATTTCTTTATCGGTTTTAGCCATAATCTCATCTCCTCTCTTGTATTGATGCAAATATTATACCATATATTTCATAAATAAAAAGAGAATAACTAATTGAACCACTTACCACACTCTCATCCACAAATTGTAACTGTAAATTATGTTTTAGAAGAAAGGATTTTAAAATGCAACAGAAAGAATTAAAAATTGATCCTGAATTAGGGGATTTACTACCACCACTTACAGGTGATGAGTACAAACAACTTGAAAAGAATATTGTAGAAAATGGATTTGATAAGAATTTTCCTATTATGGAATGGCATGGTTATATTGTAGATGGTCATAATCGCTACTCTATTTGCAAAAAACACAATATTGATTATGTTGTTGGTACTCTTGGATATGAAACGAAAGATGAAGTTATGGAATGGATGTTAGATATTCAGCTTGGAAGACGTAATTTATCACCTATTCAAAGAATTGCTGTAACTGAGAAATATAGACCTATTTACGAGAAACAAGCAAAAGAGAATTCATTAAATAATTTAAAACAGAATCAAACTGCCGACAAGTCAAATTTGACCAATCGAGAATTTAAATCAACAAATAAGAAGCTTGCAGATATAGCAGGTGTTAAACCAACTACATATAAGATGGGTGCAAAAGTTCTTAATTCAGATAACGAAGATTTAAAGCAGCGTGTTTTGTCAGGCGAAACTTCTATTAGTGCTGGTTATAAGGAATTACAGAATGAAAAGAAAAAAGAACAATTTTCTGATAATCAAAATGGAGAATATAATATTGAGCAACCAACTACATCATCTTCTACTGTTCAACCTTCTCAAAAAAATCAAGTCAGCGAAGAAGTAAGACAAATATGTGAAGACCTTAAAACCGAAAAGTCAAAAGAGTATCTTGATTCTATTTGGGATTATAAGATTGATATAATCGAATGTATGAATATTGGATTTGAAAGATTTTATGATGGGTTTGTTAGTATTCTTAGTGATATGGAAAATCGTGTAACCAAATCAGAATTAGATGAATGTATTGCCAATGCAGAGAATAATATAACGAAACTATTAACTGCTATTGAGTTAGCAAAAAAAACAACATTAAAAACGGAGGATTAAATAATGAAATTAAAAGATTTAGTAAAAGGAACAAAAGTAACAGACAATAAGATCGCACATAAGGAAGTACCAATTGATAAATTGGATGCAATGCTTAATTATCAGAGAGATATTGATATGAAGCGTGTTGAAAGACTTAGTAGTGATGAGTATTTTGATGAAAATGAGGTTGATGAAGTAAAGGTTAGCGTTAGAGAAGATGATTCTATGAAAGTATGTGATGGTCAGCATACTATTGCAATTTTAAAGATGAGAGGATGGACGACTGTACCGTGTGAACTTCGTTATGGTTTAACTATTGAGGAAGAGAATGATTGGTTTACCATAACTAATACAAAAGAAAAGCCACAGAATAGAAAACGCACACTTACGTCTCAGATTAATGGTACATATGAAAAGCATAAGATTGAACAGGATTTTAATAATTGCATAAAAGCACTTGGCTTTAAGTTAGATATTTTTGGAGAAGAACCAGGAAATGATTATAAAATTAAGTGTCCTGCAAAACTATTAGAGGTGTATAAGGAATATTCGTCAAGAAATGACGTAGATGGCTTTATTGAATGTATGGATTTAGTCAAGGGCTGTTGGAATGGAAATTCAAAATCATTGCAGTGGAATTATATTAGGGGAATGTTTGACTTTTATGAAACATATAAAGGTATTTTTGACAATAAGAGACTTATTACTTCTGTCGGGAAAAAATCCCCATCTATCATTAAAGAAATTGCAGATAATGATAAATATACAAAGAAACCATCTTTAAAATATGCAAAGATTTATGTAAATGAATACAATTCTGGTTTAAATAAGAACAAAAGATTAAAAATGTCCTTATTAGAAGATTAACATAGTGAGGTGATACGTCTTGCCAAACTATGTAAAAATACCACGAGAAATCATTTATGATAAAGATCTCTCATCTAAACGTGTAATAATCTTCTCATATCTTTGTGCAAGGCGTTCACTTGATGACACAGTGGCATTTTCTACAACAGAACTTTGCCACTGGTCTAAATTGAAACCCAATTACAGAGATGGAAAGATAAATCAGAAATATTATGAAGTTCTATTACTTCTCTCTCATTATGGATACTTTGAATCGTATCCAGATTTTGAGAAAAGTCTAAAAGAAAAGACCAATTCGGTCAAATATCAGCAAGTAAAACTTAATATAGAAAAATTTGATGTACTTGATAAATTTGGAATTATTTATTTTGATGAGTTGGATGTAATATTAAATTTCAAAGAAGAATTGAAGGATAAAGAGATTGATACTGCAAGAATATCATCAGCTTATATTTTACTTGTACTCTCTTATATTCGTGTTAATTTGAATCGAATGGATGGTAAGCCATTATGTTGTTATAGATATTTTAAGACTATTTCAGATGACATTGGACTTTCTGAAAGATATATTGGTCGTATAGTTGACATTTTGGAAGAACTTAAAATTGTAAAATGTCAACCTATGAAGAGAGAAAAACATATTAAGGATGGCAAAGAAAAATATACTACTACTCCAAAGGTGTTTGCTGATTACAGACATTTTATAACTGATGAACATGGTCAAAGAATTGATAATAAATATGATCCATGTGAGGAAATTAAAAAACAGATAGAAATTTTGGAGAATAATAAATTAAGAGCATAAAGAGATATCATCCCTTACGACAATATCTCTTTACCATAAATTTGCGCAATGAGTGTTACGCTAAACACTCCAATTTGCAGTGAGGCTTCTAATTCACTGGTGAATTTTATTTAATAAGTTACTATAAGAAATGAATACAATAGTAATTCACGTACCTACTATATTCTATTTCTTATATGATATGCCATTTTTCGTGATGGTGACACGTTCTTTTCCTGAAGTTACAAGTAGCTTCAATTCTTTGTATTGTGTAAAACACTTCACACAATATTTAACAAGATTCAAAACTGCGATTATAACAGCTGGTGTAAGAATAATAGTTAGCAATATCTACAATCCTCCTTTCGCAATAAAACACTATCACAATAGGAAAGATTATAGATTTCACTATTTTTAATGTGCATAATCACACCTCCGTACCTGATATAAGAATCAGTCGTGACTTTAGTTAATGAGTTACAAGGGTATATACACATCTTAATGATTATACCATATCGGTGAATTAGAACAAACCCTCACATTTAAATTTTTTAATAAAACCTTTTCATAATAAGGGAATATATAAATGTAACAATTAAACACGTATCACACACTAAGGAGCGATGATATACACAAAATTTTATTTAACAAGGAGAACAATAATTTATGACAAAGGAAACACAGAATCATGTATTGACAAGAACAATAGAGCTTAAAAGAAAGGCTAATTTAGTATGTTATCCAAAACTATGTGAAGCTGATTTTGGTGGAACAAATTTAAGTTTGTCAGACCGATTGATCCATGATTGGAAATTTGACCAAGATAGAAAAAAAGAATGTGATGTTAGAGATGCTAGAAAAATGGAGGAAAGATAATAATGAGATATGAAATAATTGCAGATACTAGTATAGTTGTGGATTTACATAATGGATACTCTATTCTCGCTATGAGCAGATGGGACAAAGAAAAAAGATTGTATAACACCACTCTATTTATTAAGAAGAATGAAATTGATAGATACGATCTTATAGATTTAACACTTAGAGTTGAAACAGATAACAAAAAAGAATTATGTATGGAAATTCTTAAGTATATTGAAAATACTGATTTTACTTATTATGTTAATCGTACTAAGTATGAACTTGATTGTTTTGAACGTGGAAATGCATTATATGAAAAAGAAAAGTTAAATGTTAAGTAAAAGTGATTATAAATACTACGAGAAAGCAAAAATAGCTGCGGATTTATCAGATTATAAAAAAACACATATAGGTTGTATAGCCGTTTATCAAGGAAATGTAATAGGAATTGGTTGTAATACAATTAAAACACATCCTATACAGAAATATTATAACAGATATAGAAAGTCTTGGAATAAGAACGGCATTAAACCAACATTACATGTCGAAATTAATTGTCTTAATTCTATTCGTCATCTGAATATAAATTTTTCCAAAGTAAAATTGTATATTTTCAGAACAAGATTTGATAAAGAGTTTGGCATGTGTCGTCCTTGCTCTAGTTGTATGGCAGCTATTAAAGATTTAGGAATTAAGCATATCTATTATACTACAGATTATGGATTTTGCTATGAGAAAATAAAATGTGAGGTATGAAAATGGCTTGTGAATATTGCGGAAGAGATTCTGGACATGCTGAAAGATGTCCATTACACGAAGATAGGAAAAGTAATTACATATGTTGTTACTGTAAAGAGGGAATATTTAATGGAGATGAATTTATAGTTAATTCTGAAGGTGAATATCTTCATCGAGATTGTATATTTAGCTATGATTTTTTAGTTAATTGGTTAGGTTATGATTTTAAGGAAATGGGAAAGGAAGGATATTATGATAGTTAATAAATTAAGAATATTTTTTGATATTGATTATAAAACAGGTATTGAATATTGGATTCCTATTAGTGAAATAAAGATTAAGAATATGTTTCTTGCCACCCCACCTGGTTATTTTAAGTATAGAAGAAAACTTAATAATTTTATTAAGTATGGTGAGCTTAGTCCTATTATCATTGACAGGAATTTTGAATTAGTTGATGGATATATAAGTTATCTAATTATGAAAAGATTTAACGTTGGAAAAGTACCTGTTTATTTTCAACAATGTGTAAGTGAATAGAAATTTCATTTGGAGAATATATAAAAAGATAAACAGAAAAGGAGGATTCAAAGTGTATTGTTTTCAAAAGAAAGATGGAACAGTAAAGAAATATTACAAAGAAGCCATCGACTACATTCTGACTGCGACAGTTCAAAAACATGAAATAATGGTTGGAAGATCTGATGAAGTTGGAAAAATATATGAATGCTATACAACTAAAAGGAAAAGATTTTTAGAACCCAAACGAAACACAATTCAATCTAAAATCATTGACATATGTGCTGAATTTGGTTGTTATACAAATCCGTGGTATAGCGGTTATCAAGAAATTTCAATTGAATTGCATGGAGATAATGTTGAATTTATGCTAAATGAACTTAGAAAATATTAATAATAAACAAAAGGAGGATTTATGGCTGGTATTAGCGTACCTCAATATGAGATTTTTAAAATTGGAACAAATAAACTAAAGTATTCTAATTGGGATTTACAGATTACCAAAGAAGAGGCTTTTAAATATCAGGAACTCATATCACTGTTTGAAGCTCAAGAGTTCCGCATAATGGCAAATAAGATTTTAGAAAAACCTATTTGGAGTATTGATTTTTCAAAGATATTTATGCAGGTAGTTGTTGATAAAAAATCTGATTTTGCAAGAGTGACTGGTAAAAAAGGTGTTACCATAAATGGTGTTAATTATAAACGCTTCGTTGGAACTACTGGTGGATTAAAAAATAATACTCTTCTCTTCTGTAATTCACAATACATTGATAAATTAAATGAATTATGTGAATGTAAGAGAAATCCAGATACTAAATTAGTTCCTGCAAAATATGAAGCTTACAAAGCATTAACATGTTCTGCATCACAACCGATTTGTGATCCACATGGAATTTTGGTCGTAAAAGATTGTATTACACAATATTTTGCAGATGTTATATTACTCGATGATGGTGGCGATTCAAAAGAACCAACAAGAGAAATTATTAAAGATAAAGCTCTTGAAAACAATGTATCTGACGGTTTTAATCTTTGTACTATACAATATATGCAGCGAGTAGCAGAATCTTTAGGTCTTGATTATATTCCTGGCGGCGTGTGTTTGAGAAATGCATGGCTCAAAGGAATGCTCTATCCGTTTCCTATTTATGAATTTATTGAAAAATACAATAATGGTAATTATATGATTGAAGATATTTGGGGAAATATGCAAGATATTCGTCAATGTGAAATGATTGTCACAGAGTCTTCTCTTAAATTATGGGGAGCGTATGATAATATTGAGCAATATGTGAATGCATATAAGGAATGTGGATACGGATTTTCTGTAACAAAAATTTCACCACATGTTCTTGAAGAACAGAGAGAATTGAATTACCAATATCTTCAGTCTTATGAATTTACAGACGAAGATGTTGAGGAATTGTGCGCACCAACAATCAACTATTTAAAAGATGCTATGTGTGGCGACTACTCTTCTACCGTTAAATTTCTTGGTATTAACGAAAATACTGATGTAAATTCATGGCAACGTGCTTTATATACAAGCGAATATATGTTGGGAGATCCATATATAATCGACTCTGTACATAGATATATCAAGAAAAAAATGAATGATGCGAAGATTGGCAAATTGTTTGTAAATGGTAATTATCAGATTGCAAGTGGCGATCCATTTGCTCTTATGCAATCTCTTTGTGGATTGGAAGTTACAGGTTTATTAAAAGCAAATGAATGTTATTCAAAATTTTGGATTGATAAAAATGAAGATGAAATTGTACTCTTTAGAAGCCCAATGACAAGTCATAATAATATTCGAATGTGTAATATCAATAATTCGGATGAATGTCAGTACTGGTATCAATATATGAATACTATCATGATTATAAACGGTTGGGATTCATTTTGTATGGCTGAGAATGGGGAAGACTGGGACTCGGATCTGAACTTTTCTACTAATAATTCTGTTATGAAAAGACGCTATAGATACCTACCTGCTATTGAATGTGTCCAACGAAATGCGGAAAAAATTGTTGTCACTGAAGCTGCCGTTAAAAAGACAAATAAAGCAGGTATGGGAAATCAAGTTGGAACAATCACTAATTATGTCACATCTATGATGGAAGTTCAATCTCATTTCGAGAAAGATTCACCTGAATATAAAGAATTAGAATATAGAATAGAATGTGGTCAGCTCTATCAACAAAATGAGTTGGACAAAATTAAGGGAATCATTGCAAAACCAATGGAAAGTAGCTGGTATAATTTAGGTGCTTGCGGAGAGAATAAATATTTGCAATCGCTTTGCGCATACAGAAAGCCCTACTTTATGATTTATGTTTACGATGAAACAAAAAGACAGTACAAGCAGTACATTAAAGAAAGTAATGCTAAATGCTATGCTATCTATAAATGTTCTATTGAGGATTTACATAATAAAGATACCCTTACAAAAGAACAAGAAGATTTTCTTTTTTGGTATGAGAGAAAAATGCCAGTTGGTACAGGGAATTGTTCTATGAATCAGATTTGTAAATATGTTGAAAGTCAGTTAGATGGCTATAAATCGCAATTACATAAGGACTCTTCATTTGATTATAATACATTGAAGGTTAAAAGGCGTTGTACTGAAGAACACAGACAAGCTCTGCGAGAACTTGAACAATATTATTGTGAATGCATTAAAGAATATAAAAAGAAACAGGGAAAAGAAAAAGGAATACAGCTAAATAGAACTGATATCTTTGATAAACAGGATGAATTCGACAAATATTATCAACGTGCAAGTATGGTTGAAATGTTTAAGAAGAAAGCTGAAGAAATATGTCCAAATGATGATGAACGTATGAACATCATTCTTGATATGACTTATGGATATAAAGGTAATAGACAGTTTTGTTGGGATTGTATTGGAGAACTAATTATTAAACGTTTAGAAGAAATGGAGGAAGAAGTTGTATATACTGAATGAAAAAGAATATATTAGAGAGATATTAGCGTCTGGTAGCAAACCAGATAATATCTTGAATGGATATCTGATAACATTGATTGCTAAGTATTATTTTGATAGAGGTAAAGATCCAAATATTCTAATTGATACAGTCAAGAAAAAAATGCTTGAATTCAATATTGAAGGATATCAAGAATATAGATATGCCAATAAAATCAAAAAAACATGTATTGATTTATATGATTCGGAATCTAAAAATCTCTTTAGGGAACTTGAATATGTTCCTATTTATGAAAAAGAATTAAAAGTTGTGGAGTCTCTTCCAAATGATCGCCAAAAGAAATTTATGTTTACATTATTTGCTATTGCAAGATATATGGATTGTGAAGGTTGGATAAATAAGAAAGACTCAAAAGGTCTTTCAGAAGTATTTAAACTTGCCAATGTTACTCTCTCATCTGATAAAAAGAATGAATTGTTGCATGATTTATATAGTAATGGCTATATTCATTTTGGAAAAAAGGTGAATAATCTTAATATCAAAATAGATTTAGGAGACACTGATGATGATATTGCCTATAAGGTAACTAAATTTGAAAATATTGGCAATCAATACATAGGGAATTTTAAAAAGGGTTATAAGCAGTGCGCAAATCCTGGATGTGGAAGAAAAATTAAAATAACCAACAATAGGAAAATGTATTGTTCAAAATGTTACAAGGAAATAAATGAAGCTAATGCAAAAGAACGAATGAAAAAATATAGAGAAAAGCAAAATGTTACTTTTTAGAAAAGTCTGAAAAACCCTTGATTTACAAGGATTTTTGGCACATTTTTACGAAAAATTCGATTTTCTTAAATGTAGATATAGTGAAATATTTACGAAAATATGATACAAAAACGATTGTCATGGAAGAAACAAACCGACAATCTTTGTATGTCTGCTCTGCTGCTCTTTTGAGTGGCATTGCAGATTTAGAATGAAATCAGCTTTTCTTGGCTAATAAAACAGAGAATAATAAAATGTAAACATCAAGTACATATTCATTGTACCTTACCTTCTATAATCGGTGATTGTACTACAGTTCTTGTAGTATGGTCACTGATAATTCTTAAATATTATAGCGGAATGACGAGCAATGGAAGCTCACTTGGCTCATAACCAAGAGTATGCAGGTTCGAGTCCTGTTTCTGCAACTCTCCTACTTGTAGGCGGCAGGTTTCGTGTCGTTAAATAAACTTAGCAATAAGGATAAAGCAGGAATGTCTTTAGTTTGCATAAGACACTGCGACTGCGTATAGCAGTTTGACGGAAAACACAGATAATCTATACCAAGTCTAAGGTCAGAGGGCAACTGCTAATGACTATTTATGAATCTTTGTAGATTTGATAGCTCTGATAAGCTTGATAATTCTTAGATAAGTCGATTTGGTAGGCGTAATGAGAAATGCGCTGTATTAACATGGAAACATGGGTATGATTACTGTCTTATTGGTGCGATTTCCGCAAGAAAAAGTGCTGATATTGATTGTTGCAACGTTTCTTAATGCGAAAGCAAGGAACAGAACAATGAAGCAAGTCGATAGCAAGACGAACAGAATGGTGATGATTGGGCTGTACTCAAAAGGTACAGATGGTCAAATGTACACCTCATCGTTCATATTATGCAAAAAAAATTACAACATACTTTTGAAAAAGAAAATATAATGCATATTTATATTAAAGGTAAATTGATATTTAAAGATAAAGCAAAAGTGTGTGCGACCGCAAAGAGAAAAACAACTTATTCACCTGTAATATGGTGACATATAGCACTCGCAAGGTGTTATATGAGAAAGTACAAGTACGTACAACTCTAATAGGCTGCAACCTATGAATCTCGCAAGGAAGAATGTGCAGAAAGAAAATCTATAATACTTTGTGGTAAGAGTTTGCCGATTATGTCAAAATCGGTGTTGTTGCTAACTACAAGTTAATCGCTTGTGTGATAAACTGTGTCCAACCACAGTAGATGTTAGTGTATTGAGTCAAATATCTCAGCTCATATTAATTGAATATTCTTATACCTCCGTGTAAGAATATTATTCTGGTTTAGTTCAGTTGGTAGAACACTTGCCTTGTAAGCAAGATGTCGGGAGTTCGAGTCTCTCAATCAGAACTATTCTGCTATTGCAGAAAATATAAAGTAAAGGTCGTGAACAATATAATACTTATTACTCAGAGAGAATCTGTAGAGTTACAGAAATTAGGTTATAAGTTTGGTAATGAAGAAGTTTTACATAAAAGCAAAAGTTCTCATCCAAAATATTACCTCACCGAAGATAAGAAAGCTCTAAAGGATTTATATGAATTAAGAAAAAATTCAATCGTCAAATAGACGAAATACATGAGGAAGGTGGTGTCTAAGCCATCGGAAAGAAAAAACATGAAATAACTATAGAAGTTGTTGGTGGAAACGCGGAAGATGTAACAGGTAGTGCTACTCTTATTAAAACACCCGAACATAGTTATTTATTTGAATGTGGTATGATTCAAGGTGAACACACTATCTTGGAAAATTATAAAGCAAATATGAAATATATTCAAAGAATTAAACCACAAGAACTTGATTATATTATAATTGGACATCTTCACGCTGATCATATTGGTATGATTCCAACACTGTACGCTCGTGGAAAATGCAATGCAAAAATTGTTGTTCCAAAAGGCTCTGTTTCTATTTTAAAAGAAATGTGGCTTGACAGTTCTTATATAAATTGTAGAGATATAGAAGTGTTAAACTTAAAGAATGACAGATATTATGAACCATTTTATACAGAGGATATTGTATATAAAGCATTAAATTATGTTATAGAAATTGATTCAGATAAAATTACCAATCTTTCCAATGAATTAGCAATTAGATATACAAATGCAGGGCATATACTTTTATCAAAACAATGTGAGGTATATATTAATGGGCATTCTCATACACGAAAAATTTTATTTACAAGTGATTTAGGAAATATTGCCACTCAAGATTCAAGAATATTTGTTGAAGATTTTCAGCCAGTCACATCAAGTAATATTGTAATTGGAGAATGTACTTATGCAGCCAAAGGTAGACAATGTACTAAAGAAACTTATAAAAAAGACATAGAAAAAATCAAATCTGTCATAGAACAATATTGTGTTGATAATAATGCAAGAGTTTTTATTCCGTCATTTTCTCTCGACAGAACTCCATATATCTTATGGATTTTATATTCTCTATTTGGAAAAGATGATAATTTCAAAATACCTATCTTCGTTGACAGTCCATTAGCAAATCGACTTCTTGATTGTTACTCTTCCATTCTTGAAAATAGTAAAAAAGATTTATTTGACGAGATGATGTCTTGGAAAAATATCAAAAGAATTATTACACCTGAAGACAGTAAAGCTGCAATTTCTTCTAATGGAGCTAAAGTTATTTTAAGTAGTTCAGGAATGTTGACCGCAGGACGCAGTGTAAAATGGGTTCAGAGTGTTTTGCCAAAAGAATCAGATTGTATTCTATTTATGGGATATGCAGGTGAAAATACTTTAGCATGGAAAATCAAGCATGAAAAAGAACACAAGACTATTAATATTAATGGAAAACCTTATAAAAATAAATGTCAGGTATATGATTTATGTTCTTTTAGTTCTCACATGCAACGAAATGATTTGATTAATTATTATAAAAGTATAAATTGTGAAAAAATATTTCTTGTTCATGGTGATTCCAATAAAATTGAATTTAAACATGATTTGGAAGATGCCATCTCTGATTGTTTAAAATCTACAAAAGTTGTTGCGGTGAATAAGGGGACAAAAATCTCATTATAGAGAAATATTACGAAATTGGAGGCTTAATTGCCTATGAATAAAAAGAAATTAGAAACTGCATATTTAGATATTGCTATTCCACAGAATGCAGAGAATTTACAGTTACCAGATCCATCATTGTTGCAATTTTATAAGAATTATGAAAACAGAATTCTTTGGATTGATGATGAAATAACAACAATGACATTGGAATATGCAAAGATGATTATGCAATGGAATTTTGAAGATAAACGGGAAAATATACCAAAAGAATCTCGAAATCCAATTAAGGTTATATTCTTCAGTCCAGGTGGCGATTTAGAAGTAAATAATTGTCTCGTAGATACAATTCAGCTTAGTGAAACTCCTGTAGTTGGAATAAATGTAGGTATGGCTGCATCAAGTGGATGTTTTATATATCTTGCTTGTCATAAGAGATATACTTTTCCAACTGCCGAATTCCTTATTCATAAAGGAGCTGGGCAATTTGCAGGTAATTATGATGAAGTTGTTGCTGCTATTTTGAATTATCAGAGACAAATTGAAGAACTTGGTAATTTTGTATTAGCAAGAACTAAGATACCTAATAATGTGTTTGAAGAACACTTTTCTACAGATTGGTATTTGTCTGCAAAAGAGGCAATTGAACTTGGTGTTGCAGATGGATATATAAAAAGTTTAGATGAAATTATTTAAGGAGAGTGTACTGCCCTCCTATTTTATTGGAAGAAAAGGAGATTTTAAAATGGCAAATTTTGTTTTTAAGGAAACTAAGCAAACTTCTATGAAGATTGCGGGTATTATTGATACAGATAATATGACTGTTGAAGTAGATGGCGAAGAAAAGAAGCTTGCTACTCTTCTATCAGTATTTAACGGTGGTAGTGTTGAAATAAATGTGAAGGTAAAAGAGGAAAGTGAACTCGATGAACCTACTGAATCTAATGAAGAATAGAGAGTAGGTGGACTATATTTATAATTTCGAAGAAGAATTAAAAAAATATGGGCTAACCCCATCAACTTATGAACAGGTTCTACAAGAAATTTCGAATAAAATGTCTGGTATTTCAGATATAGATTGGAAAGAAATTGTAGATAAATATGATATAAAATGTCATTATGATAGCGTTAGAAAGGCTAGTCAGACCATATTTGGCAATTATTTTGTTAGAGAATATTTAAAAGCTAAAAACATAACAGAAAAAAGTACTACTCTTGATGATGCTAAAGAAGTACTAGGTGAACAATATATTGTTAAACAGCAAATACATAATGATAGATTGAAGCTCAATAAGTTAAAAAGAGATTTAGTTCCTTGTATTACAGTTGCAGATGAATTGAAGCAGTATATGAAAGATAATAATTTCTCAATGGAAATTCCTAAATATATGTACTCTTCTGTTGAAGAAGAATCTGATTATACTATGATATGTCATATTACCGATTGGCATATTGGTTATATAATCAACAATTGTAATGGTAATAATTTTAATTGGGAAATTGCAAATGAAAGAATAAACAAATATATTTCTGAATGTAAGAAGTATATTGAATTATATAATATCCGTCAGGTTTTAATTATATCAACAGGTGATATGATCGAGAATTCATATATGAGAGAAACACAAGCACATAATTGTGAATTTTTACAATCTATGCAAATACATAAGGCTACTAAATTGATATATAGACTATTAATTGCTTTAGCTGAAGATTGTAATGTTATATTTGGTGGAATTGCTGGAAATCATGATCGTATGTCTGGAGACAAGAAAAAGAGTTATGAAGGTGACAATGCAAATGTACTTATTACTGAACATATTAAAGATTTAGTTGATGTAACTGGTTGTGAACGCATTTCTATATTAAATACAAACTATAATGATTCTGAAATAAATATTACTGTTTGTGGTTTATCTTGTAAATTTATTCATGGTGATAGGTATAAAAATGGAAAACATAATCTTTCAAAAATTATATCTAGTGATAATAAATTCTATGATTTAATCTTTAGTGGACATCTCCACAACTTTTCAATTGAATCAGAAAATCATGGTAGATATGCTATTTCTACGGGTTGTCTTAGTGGTTATAATGATTATTCGAAAAATTTTTATTGTAGCAGTGTAGCATCTCAAACAATAGCAATTTTAAAAGATAACGAAGTTGAAATGATAAAGGATATTCAGCTTAGTTAATTATATTTTGTTCTTATGAGGATGGTTTTATACTACCCTCTTTTATTTTTATTTATTTTGTATAGGAGGAATATAAAATGGCTACATATAATGTACATGCAGGTCACTGCCCACAGGATCAGGGTGCATATGGTGCAGTTGGTATTTTACAAGAGTCAGTTGAAGACAGAATTGTTAAGAATGCTGTAATTGCCAAGTTAGAAGCTCTTGGACATACTGTATATGATTGTACATGTGATGAAAATACATCGCAGAATGGTTGTTTAGCAACAATTGTTAGTAAGTGTAATTCACATAATGTTGATTTAGACATATCTATACATCTCAATTCTGGTAGAGATGATTATGAAGGTGATGATTCTACTGGTGGTACAGAAGTTTATGGATATGACACTGGAACAGAAGAAATTGGTTCGAAGATTTGTGAGGCAATTTCAGAAAAACTTAATATTAGGAACAGAGGATTTAAGGTCAATCAAGGGCTTTATGTTCTTAGAAACACACATTCTCCTGCTATTTTGATTGAATGTTGCTTCGTAGATGATAAGGACGATGCAAACAGATGGAATGCAGAAGCTTGTGCAGAAGCTATTGTTAAAGCACTTACTGGTGAAAATGTATCTAATGAAGTTGAGGATAATTCTGATGACAATTCAGATAACAGTGAAGAATATATACCTAGTAGAAGTAATGATTTAGGTCATGTAGATGTTTACTATCAGGCTAAAACAGATAGATGGTGGGACGAAGTTCATGACACCAATGATTGGGCAGGCTCTGGTGATGATAGACCTATAACAGCTATTGCACTTAGAGTCAGTAAAGGGTATGTAAGATATCAGGTACATCTTCTTAATGGTGGTTGGCTACCTGAGGTTGATGGCTATGATGTTAATGATGATGAAAATGGCTACGCAGGTAATGGACGTACAGCTATAGATGCTATCAAGGCGGTATATTACACACCTGAAGGTTATGAATATCAGTGCTTATACACACAGGTATCACCACAGGGCATGACAGAATTCTATCCCGTTCAGATTGATGACCAGACAGTTAATGGTCAAGATGGCTACGCAGGTTGCTTTGGCAAATATGTTGATAAAGTACAGTTTCACGTAGAATAAATTATTAATGAGGGAGTAGACTCGATTGAGCTACTACCCTATTTTATATTATCGGCATTTTTTATGAATAGTGCCAAATTATTAAAAATAATTGTAATGAGAAAAAGGAGATTTAAACACAATGAATAAGACAGATTTAGTAAAGGTAGTTAAGGAAACAGTTTCAGAAACATTAGAGGGAGTAACAGCAAAGGATACTGCTGTATTTGTAGATGCTACTATTAAGGCAATTCAGGATGCTGTAGTTGCAGGTGACAAGGTGTCTATTGCAGGATTTGGTACATTTGAGACAGTAGAAAGAGCTGCTAGAGAAGGTAGAAACCCACTTACAGGTGAACCACTTCATATAGAGGCTTCTAAAGCACCTAAGTTTAAGGCAGGTAAGGCTTTTAAGGATGCTGTTAAGAACGCATAATTTCTGAAAGGATGTGATTATTATAAAAACATTACATTTTGAAGACTATGAAAATTTTGCTTGTGCTGTTTCAGACGTATACGACAGAGTAAAATCTGATGATGAATATAATTCAGTAGATGTTGTTGCTAAATATGAAGATGCAAAAGAGATTATTCGTGAATTTGTTGGAATCGGATATGATATTGCATTTATCAATGAATTAGCAAATCCTGAATGGGATGGTTATGATGACGCTTTCGTTGTCAGCTTGTTAGATGACGAAATTTGGTGTGAACCTGTAAAGCGAAAAGATGGTTATATCTTTGTCGAAGCAGATGTTGTATACATCTTTGATAATTGCAATTCTAAGATTATTCCGAAGATTGAATCTGATGAGGTATATGAAGTAGGAATTGGTGACTTTGATTATGATTGTGAAAATTGTAATTGTCATGATGAGACTACTTCTTCTTCCACTTCTTACAAAGTTAATGGAAAGCCTGTAGATAAGGAAACCTATGAGAAGGCTATCGAAGATATTGAGGAAAAGTATTTAGATGGTATTCGAGATATGCTTCTGAGATATTGTGAGATTCAGGATGAGATGAATGAGTGGCGCAAGTTACTGAATTGGTAAAGTAAATATTTGATTTTTAGAGTGTGTGGTTAAAGCTTCACACTCTTTTATTATGGGTAATTAAACAACTACGGAGATTGGCGAGACTGTAAATCTCGTGGTTTCGGCATCGAGTGGGTTCGACTCCCTCATTACCCATTATTTCAATATTTGTCGTATGGCAAATGGAGAATAAATATATAGGTCGGTCAGTTAGATTGACAAAGAGAATTACAAGCAATTAGCTTATCTCTACCTTTCTGTTGATGATACGCATGTATAGGGTATGTTCCTATCGCATCAACAACGGAGAGTTGCAGGATAATTACCTGCCATCTTCTTTTACTAATATTTTGTATTGATAAAAGGAGGATTTGAATGAACGAAATTAAAATTAATGGGACACAAAAATTTATGGGAATTGATATTCCAATTGTTGAAGGTGGGTTTGGTAAAAAATTGTAGAATTGTTTCTGCAAAAAGCATCTCAGAAATTCATCATATGCGATTGTCTGATGTAAATGCATCAATTAATAGACTTATTAAAAGAAATAGGATAAAAGAAGGCATAGACTATATCAATCTTCTAAGTGAAACAGTTTCACTTAGAAAAATTGCAGATAAATTAGATTTAGTTTCAAGTAATAGAGCCAAAGATGCTTTTATTTTGTCAGAACGTGGATATTCAAAATTGATAAAGTCAATGGATGATGACGAATCTTGGAACATTATGGATGAGTTTATTGATGAATATTTTACCATGCGTCAGGTAATCAATTCTAATGAACAATTAAAAGCTAATTATTTATTGGCAATTTATAATGGTGGTCAAGATGCTGTGATTGCTTCTAAAAAATTAACTGAAATTGAAGTTAAAGAAGCAACTGCTCCACTTATTGAGAAAAATGATTCTTTAAATAATGAGAATAATTTATTAGCGCAGAAAAATCTTGAATGGGCTGACAGACCATTGATAAATTCATTGGTGAGAGCTTATGCTGGTGCTATTGGAAATAATTATGGAAAAGCATGGACAGATTTTAAAAAGGAACTTTTGTACAAACATAGTATAAATCTTAATTCAAGAATTACAAATTATCTTAATACATCTGGCAAAAAGACAAAACCTAAGACATTAGATATGTTAGACGATTCTGAAATTTCTAGTGCAATCAGCACAATTGTTTCCATGTGTAGAGAAAATGAAATTGACATTGATCATTTATTAAATAATAAGGCAAGTTAAAAAATAATTAGATTTTACAAGAAGTAGCTTAGTTTACCACTATCCTACTTCTTTTTTATATGTGAAAGGAAGTGAGATTATTGAATGGTAAAATAGCAGATAAATTAGATCCAGTTACAGATGAGGAATGGGCAGAGGTTAATGAGTTTAATAGAAATATGGTTGAAGATTACCTCAGTAATCAGACTCATCTTTCACCACATAGTTTACATGCTTATAGATCTGCATTAAAAATATTCTTCGTATGGGTTAAAAATAATCTGAATAATAAAAACTGCATAGAAATTAGAAAGAAAGAATTTCTTCGCTATATGAATTTTCTTGCTAATCGTGGACTATCTGAAGCTGCAATTAAATTTAAAAAGTCTTCTGTCAGCGCATTAAATAAATTCATCGAGAATTTCTACGATGAGGACTATCCTATGTTTCGCAATTATGTAACTGCGGAGATGCAAGTGCCAAAAACAGGTAAGGTTTTCGCAAAAGAACCATTAACTCCTGATGAAATGGATCATTTATGTTCAGTATTAGCTGAACGTGAAGAATGGCAGAAATTAGCATATGTAAAGTTTACATATTCTACTGGATGCAGACATGCAGAGAGCTTACAGTTACTCAAAGAGGTTGTTAATTATGAGCCTAAGAGAAAAATTGTAACAATTGTCGATGAGGATGGCAAAGAGCAAGAAGTAGAATCCGTATCTTATAAAACACATGAAATTCGCTGCAAGGGACGTAGTGCCGTTGGTAAGGTTAGAAAATTGCAGTTTGGACAAGATGTAATGGACGCATTAAAGAAATGGCTTGAAGTGCGTGGCGATGATGATTGCCCTTATATGTTTGTCGTAAAAACTAAAGATGGTTCAAAGGTACGACAGATTGGATATAGTGCATTCAATGATTGGTGCATAAATGAATTTTCTGAAATTGTTGGCAGGAGAACGACTCCACATAATTTCCGGAGAAGTCGTGCAACCAATCTGGTATGTTATGATCATCGTGCATTGGAAACTGCACAGAAACTTTTGGGACACGAATCTTCCGAAACAACTCAGATGTATGTCATCCGTGAGGACACAGAAGATGCCGATGAAGCTTTCGTCTAACATTGACAATTTAATTTAAACAAGAAAGCATAGTAACGTGATATTTGAGCCGAGAGGTGACGACAATGTAGAGAATGAATAGATATAACAAGCTACTCACATCCATAAGAAGTGAGGGCGGTCTGTCAATCCGTTGATAGACTTTTACAAATGAGCTGTCGCTGACCGATATGCGACATAAATATAAAGGTCGGTTTGCGAAATTATTGACCTTGGAATGGTCTAAAACTTCTCACTGTTTTATTGCTCATTGGCGGTGTTGTTTCACAATGTACATAACGTTGTATTTTGACACAAGGAGAGGTCTTACCTTAGTAGACGATTAACACATCTTGGCATTTGCTATTCATATAGCATCGTAAGTCCTACTTCTTTCCTACCAACATCTAGGATTATCGGTGACTCTCAGCCTTCAGAAATGAGAAGATGTTCGTGCTTCTCTGCGTTAATGAGAACCATTAAAGTAAACGGTTGCTCATATACATATCATACATTTGACGTGTAAGACACACGGGTTAGGAATGAGAATAATTGGAAGCATGAATTAGGTTGCTGATAAGCGACCATATTCTAAATAACTGGATGTGTACAGTCCAATATCAGCTAGTTAGTGCTTAATGCTGATTTTATTGTAGCATAGTAGTTTTAAACATTTTTAGCTGATGACTAATATGGAGAGAACTTCATCACTTCTCCTACTATGCTTTAATATTGACTCGTAGCTCAATGGTAGAGCACTCGATTGTTAATCGAGGCGTTGTGGGTTCAAGCCCCACCGAGTCAGCTATGGCTCTATGGTATAAAGGTAATTACATCCGACTGTCTATCGGAAGATTTGGGTTCGATTCCCAATAGAGTTGCTGTGTTAGTAGCTTAGTAGGTTAAAGCGTCAGATTGTGGTTCTGAATATCGTGGGTTCAAATCCCACCTAACACCTAATGATTAAAAGGAAACGAAAAATAAAAGAAAGGAGTGTATATATAATGGCAAGTAGATTATCTATTGAAAATGATAGATTAAAAGTCGGTCAAGTAAAACGAGTAACATCGAATAATGGAAATAAAATTGATTCTATTACTCTTCTACTCAATGAATCTGTGGAAGTTTTATTTGCACCAAATGGCAGTGAGTTAGAATTTACTGTATCAAATCCAAATATTGATATGAGTAATTTGGATTGTACGATTGATAAAGAGACTTTAAGAGATTTAGTAATCAGTTTCAAAGACGCATACAACCAAATAATTACAAACGAAAGTGAGGGTACAAATTCATGAAATTAGATCAGGTGTTTAAAGTAGAAAATGATATTGCAAGTGTAGATATTGCAGTTACAAGTTTGGGAACTGCGGATTTAACTAGCGAGCAGGAAAAGGAATTATTAGCAAACTATAATAAATATATCGAGTATAGTAAAATTCAGTTCAAAGGTAATATCAAATTAACAAATGGCGTTCCAGAAGTTACAACAGATCCAAAAGACGATTCTACTATTGTTGAATTGGAGATTACGGATGTAACAAATGAGAGAAAACTTATCAATGAAGATTTGGCATTTCATTTTGAAAGAGATGTAACAAAATATCCTGATACAGTATTAAATACTGTTCTTGATAAGAAGGAACTGTATGCACAGGCTCAGTGTGTATTATTTGCTACGAAAGTTAAGGAAGCTGTTACTGAGAAGTTAGCTGAAATTCGTGCATTGAATAATACTTTTGAAGGAACTACAGAATATACTCTGTAAAATAATGGGGTGGTACTCTTCCACCCTATCAACTGGATATAGGACAATTTGGTAGTCCGCTAGTTTTGGGAACTAGACGTTGTAGGTTCGAGTCCTGCTATCCAGATTTCGTGCGGTAAACCTGATGTGAAAACCTATTTTTTGGATGCATACGAAACTTAGGCGTGTAAGCTCACCACTTACTACCGCCCTATTAAAGACCTTAATTTGGGGTTTTGAGAGAATAATATATTAACAATTAAATACAAATTAGGACGAAAGTTATGTCCTTATTGGTGGAATCCTAACCACCTTTTTGCGTATACAAAAGCAATAAGTGGGTATGAGGTAGCTCCTTATACCCCACTAATTGTCAAGACAAAAAGATAGGAATCTAGCAATAAGCGCATAACTTTTTTGTTGCGCAAAAACAAAAATAAAATAAGGAGGAACTGAAAATGGTTCAAAAATTTAGTAGAAAAGAATTACAAAGACTTGGTTGTACAGAGGAAGATGTACAGTTAATATTAAAATGTCAAAAAGAATTACCTGTATTATTTGACAATGATAATATCGCTGAATATAGTGTGAATGCAATTGATTTATGGAATCAGATTGGTTCAAAAGACAAATTCTCAAATTGGATAAAGTCTAATGTTTTCAATTCTGAAAATGTAAGCGAAGATTCTTACCAAATATTTTATTGCACTATAAAGAAATGGGAAAATAATCCTTGCACTCATTTAATTGATTACGAAAAAATTGCCGAAAATGAAGCAGTTGGTTTAAACCAATCGCAGCTATCAGCAAAAGGAATATCCAAATCTTGTATGTTAAAATTAGACACAGCGGAAGATATTACAATGTATATTGGTGCTTTGCCAAGAACGAACAAAGCAACAAAGGAAATATCTCGAATGTACAGAAAATATTTCAGAATTTTAAAAGATATTGTTATAAAAAATAAAGAATGGTTTGCTACTCGTGATCCTGAGAAAGTTGAATACAAGAAAATGTCGAAAGAGATTGACGCTTGGTGCTATCGCATATGGGGGCATCATGCAAGTCGTTCAGAATATGCAGTTGAAGCAGACATGTTAAATGTTATTGTCTCTGGTAAAACTTCTCAGCAATTAAAGTCTGAATATGGTGTTGCAACCAATGAGTTAATTCGTGATTATTTGAAGAAAGAACACAATGAAGAGTTATTATTTTTGGAAGAACAGAATCAAGTATTACTTTTGATGGATATGGGATTCACAGAACGAAAAAATATGTTGACTAAAATGCATCAAGTAAAATTTAGAACTAATGAATCATTAGGAAAGACCGCATAATTGTAGGTCTTATTTTTATGCAAAAAATTAGACAGACTTCCTTTTAATAAGGTCGTCTGCGTGTTAGCTCATGTGGGCGACTATAAAAATATTAAGGAGGAATGAAAACTATGTATTGGATTCAAGAAACAGGTGGAAATCACAATTTATCTGGCTACAAACTCTTCTATTTTGATAAAGAGACAGAACTTAGTGATTTACCTACCGCAACAAAAGAAGGAAAACCACAGGACGGTGACACTGTAAGTTGTCAGAAATGTGCTTATGGCTCAGAGGCATTTTGTATTGGTGTATCAAAGGCATATGTATTGACAAAAGATACTGATACTTGGACGGAGGTGTAATCATGGGCGTTGATCAAATAACACTATCCGTTGCTAAAGGATATGTTAAAGAAACAGTTTTAGGTGGCGGTGCAGTCGTTGGTAAAAACGTCACTATTTCTTCTATCACTCCTATTGATGGTGGAAATAGAATTACATTCTCTTATACATTGGATAATGGAACTACAAAGACTTCCACTCTTGATGTTATGAATGGTGTAAACGGAGCAGATGGAAAAGATGGAAAGAATGGTGCTAAAGGTGCAAAGGGTGATCCTGGTCAAAATGGTCAGGATGGTATTGGTATTTCAAAAATTGAAAAGACAAAAACTGAAGGTCTAATTGACACATATGTTATTACATTTTCTGATGATTCTACATTTGAATACACGGTTACAAATGGTAAAGACGGAAAAGATGGTACAGGTTCTTCTACAGGCGAAGAAAATGTCATCGAATCTATCAAGGTCAATGGTGTCGCACAGACTGTTGCGGATGATAAATCAGTTGATATTACTGTGCCAACCATAGATGTTGACAAGAATTATGTTGATACAGAACTTGCTAAGAAAGCAAATGCAAATCATACACATACTACTGTAAATGGACATACAGTAGAGTCTAATGTGCCTGTAGACGCTAAATTTACAGATACTGTATATGATGATAGCACTATCAAAGAAGAACTTACTAAGAAAGCAAATAGTTCTGATATTCCGTCTCTTGATGGATATGTGACTGATGAAGAATTAAACGCAAAGGGATATCTGACTTCTCATCAGGATATTAGCGGTAAAGTTGACAAAGTAAAAGGTAAATCACTGATTGCTGATACTGAGATTGAAAGATTAAAAAGTGTTAAGAATTATGATGATACAGAGATTAAGACTGAATTGACAAAGAAAGCTAATTCGACTGATATTCCAACTAAAGTAAGTGGTTTACAGAATGACAGCAATTATCAGACTGATACAGATGTTACTACTACTCTCACACCTTATGCGACAAAGACATATGTTGGAGAACAGATTAGTAATGCCGATCATTTAAAACGTGAAATTGTAACAGAAATTCCAAAACCAGAAACAGCAGATAAGAATACTATTTATATGTTAAAGATTGAATCTGTTACTGGAAATGATAAATATAGAGAATATCTTCTTATTGATGGAACTGTACAATGCGTTGGTGATACTTCTGTTGATTTGACTGATTATGCAAAGACTACTGATGTTGATAAAAAATTAAATAATAAAGCAGACAAGACAGAAATTCCAACAGTTCCAACAAATGTATCTGAGTTTACAAATGATGCAGGATATCTTACTGAGCATCAAGATATTTCTAATCTTGTTGTAAAGGAAGAAGGCAAGGGATTATCTTCTAATGATTATACAAGTGAAGAAAAGACTAAACTTGGTGGTGTGGGGACTTCACAGGGAAGAAATCTAATTCCGTATCCTTTAACAAATAGAACTACAAATGGAATAACATATACAGTTCAGTTAGATGGTTCAGTTTTAGCAAATGGAACTGCATCTGCGGAGAATAATGCCTATTATAATTTTGCATATAAGACATTAAAGCTTGGTGATACTTCTTATACTCTTAGTTGTGAAGGACTTCCAAAAAGCGTGTATGTATATGTGTATGATGAAACTATTAGTAAGGCGATTGCGAATGTATCTGATACGCCAGTGGCAAAGACTTTTGTTGGTGATTCAACACATACATATTCTTTATCAATTAATGTTGGTAAAGGTACTTCTGTTTCTGATTTAGCAATAAAACCAATACTTGAAATGGGAACAATCACTCATGCCTATGAGCCTATTTCGGAGAGCAATGTGAATCTGAAAGACGCAATTGATAAAGTTTCGACTTCACAAGGTAGAAATCTAATATCCTATCCATATTATAATGGAATAAGTTATGAATCAAATGGAGTTACATATACAGTGAATGAAGTAGATGGTACTATCACTGTCAATGGTACAGCTACAAAAGAATCTGATTTCAGATTGATAAGTCCATATGATACTTCTGATAGGAAAATACTTGAACTTGGACAGACTTATACATTGTCAGATGGCGTGAATCAACCTAATACCAGTGGCTATCAAGCACCTGTTTATTTCCAGTTTGTAAGAATTGATACGATAAAGAATGATTTTAATTATGGTATCAGCACAAATTATGGTAATATGACTTGGACTGCTAGTGATGCTAATTTATTACAGTATGGTATTAGAGTTGTTGTCAGAGAAGGTGTTACCGCTGATAACGTAGTGTTGAAACCAATGCTTGAAATCGGAAGTATAGCACATGTGTATGAGCCGACAACCGAAAGTAATGTAAATTTAAAGAAATCCATTGAAACAAAAGCTACCATCAATGATACATCTACTACTTCTACTACAGAAACGTGGAGTGCAAAGAAAATCAATGAAAAAACAGCGCAGAATTTTAACAATAGAATTATTTTATCTGTAAGTAGAGGGGAAACAAATGCGTATACTGATACAGCTCATTTGAACAGTTCTGATGGGGCATATCTTTATTGGTCTTCTTCTGCGGGACAAGAAAAATATTCGGTCGGTGTGGTTTTATATGTTTATAATGGTTGGATGATTATTCCTATAAAAGAAACCGATGGTGGAACAAGTATCAAATTTTCTGTTGAAGGTAATATTTTAACAATGAGCAAAGATAGTACAACATTTCCTTGTGCTGGTGGAGTTATTGCTTTAGGAGCTAGTATTTAAATATTTTGCAGTTGAGTTACACTACTTTTCTGTTCTTTATGAGGTCATCTCATGTTTTATACATGTGGTGGCTTTATTTGTTAAGAAAGAGTCATTTCCTTTGGAGATGGCTCTTTTGTTATATACACCTTTAGTTTAATTGGTAGAGCAACGATTTCCAAAATCGTCAGGTCTATGTTCAAATCGTAGAAGGTGTGCTAAGTGAAGTGAATTGCACTTTCATTGACAATTTAATATTGAAAATTATGAGAAGTCATTTCGTATGAAGTGGCTTCTTTTTTATATTGGAATAAAAGGAGGTGGCTGTTAGTTTGGCTACAAAAAAAGAAGTAAAAAAGAAAATTTGTCCTATTTGCAAAAAAGAAAAAACAATAGCCACAGGTTTCTATAAAAGTGCAAGTCCATTATATCAGGATGATAAATGCGTACCTATATGCATAACATGTGTAAAAGATGGAATTGTGAATTCTGAAGATGGAACAATCAATAAAGCAAAAATGAAAACCATGCTTCAAAGATTGGATAAACCTTTATATTGGGATGATTTAGATTCGGCTTATAATCAGTACAAAAAAGAACATGGATATTTATCTGATAATGAAATTGCTAAACATGGTAAAGATATTGTTGGATTATATTTTAAAAATACAATGCTTAGACAAAATCGTGACAAGTCATTTGCTGATTCAGAACTAGATGGTCATATGCACTCTAATTCAAATATTATTGCGACTGATAAAGATAGGATTAATAAAAAATATATAGCAAATGAAAATAATAATACTTCAACTCTTAATCTGATAAAAGATGTCGCTGAAGAAGAAGTTCCAGTCGTTTTACGAAAAAAAGATGATTTTGAAGTAACTGAAGATATGGTAAACCTTTTTGGTGAAGGATATACAAGAACTGAATATAAAAAAATGTCTCGAAAATACGAAGAAATGAAACAAACATATGTTATTCAAACAAGTATTCATAGAGAAGCATTGGTTACTTATGTTCGTTTTAAAGTAAAAGAAGAAATGGCTACTGCGAAAGGCGATGTTGCTGAAGCACAGAAATGGTATTCTGCCGCTCAAACAGCAGCCGAACAAGGTAAACTGACAGCTAAACAGATTTCCAAAGAGGATTTACAGGGGGGAATTGTAAATTTTAGTGATATATTTACGGCAGTTGAAGGTGCAAAAGAAAGAATCAAGATATTCCCTGAATTTAAGTATCAACCAAAAGATGCAGCAGATTTTATCATTTGGTGTTATATAAACTATGAAAGAAATCTCAACAATATGCCAGAGGTTGAATATAAAGATATTTATACTTTCTATGATAAAAAGAAAAAAGAATATGTTGATACATATGGCGATCTCTATGGAATTTTTAATGATGATCCAACAGAAGGAAACAGAGAAACTATTGAAAAATTTATAACTATACCAAAAGAGTTTGAGGATGGTGAATAAAATGAACAATATGTCATCCTTTGATTTAGATAATTGGGAATATTTTTGTAGTTTTTCAAGATGGTTTCCAGATGCTTTTTTAGATCTAATCAAACCGCAAAAAGGTGGACTTAACTTACATCTTGACCAGCGAATATATTTAAGAGTTATGTTAAGATTTACATCGTTCTATGGAGTTTTCCCACGAGGCTATGGAAAGACTTTTGACGAAGTGCTTGCTTCTATATTAGCTTGTGTATTTTTCCCTGAAATTTCGATATCCCTTTCAGCACAAACGAAAGAAAATGCGGCTGATTTATTAAAAGAAAAATATAATGAGATTATGCGTTTTTATCCTATGTTAAAAAATGAAATTGAAAAGGCAAATTTTGCCAAGGGTGATGCACTTATTGTATTCAGAAATGGGGCGAGATTGGATAACTTAGCAAATTCACAAACATCAAAAGGTCAAAGACGTAAACGTATGAATATGGAAGAATCTGCCCTTATTGATAATGATACTTTCCTTGATGCACTTCTTCCTATTGTAGAAGTTCCTCGTGTATGTGTTGGAGAATATTCTATTACTGATCCAGAAGAATTAAATCAGCAAATCAATTTCTTTACTACGGCAGGATTTAAGGGTTCTGACGAATATCAACGTTCAGTTGATATGGTTAAGGATATGGTAAATCTAAACGGAAAAATAGTTTTAGGATCAAGTTTTTGGCTTCCGTGTTGGTATGGGCGTGGCTCAACGAAAAGTCAAATTTTTCAAAAAAAACGTGATATGACTATGATATCATTTGCACAAAACTATGAATCCAAATGGGTTGGAGCTTCTAGTGGTGCATTAGTAAATATTAATAAATTAATGTCATGCCGCTCTCTCACTTCTCCAATTATGAAATCCACTAACGAAAATGAAGAATTTTACTTAGGTGTCGATGTTGCACGAAGTCAAAATACAAGTAATAACCAATCTTTTATTGCTGTAATCAAAGTAAATAGAACGAAAGATAAGTCTAGGATTGTATCTCTTGATCTTGTTAATCTTATTAATATTCCAAATATAATGAATTTTACAGCACAAGCTTGCACTATAAAAAAATACCAAAAACAGTATAATGCAAAAGCAGTTGTAGTTGATGGAAATGGACTTGGAGCTGGATTAATTGATGAATTATGTAAGGAATCTTTCGATCCGATTACCAAAGAATCGTTAGGATGTTGGGACACAATTAATGATACTAATGAACCAGAAGTTCCTGAAATTGCAGAAAAGATATTATACAATTTAAAAGCACAATCAGCTCAAAGCAAAATTGTAACAAATTTTATAGATGTTGTAGATAGTGGCAAATTTAGAATGTTGGAACAGCGACAACAATCGGATTTTTCTGAAAAAGAGTATGATGATTTTGATAATTGTGTAGCTCCATATTTACAAACTGATGTACTTTTTGAAGAAATTGCTAATTTAAAATTAAAACACCTTAATAATGGTGGTGTTACAATTGAAAAAGTTGTTAATAAATTGGATAAAGATAGAGTTTCAGCAACTATCTATGTATTGTGGTTAATCAATGAACGTTATAGAGATATTTATACAAATTCGGATTATGAATACACAACTCTTATAAATTAATGAAAGGAGGCACTCACTTGCCAGAAGAACAAATAAAGCGTAAACGAGGTCGCCCTCCAAAGACGCAAACATTAGAAACAAATTCAACACAGATATCTCAGTCTACTAATGCTACTACCCCATCAAAAACTTATGAATACAATAGTTATGTTGGTAGAGTTTTGTCAATGGATATATTTGGATGTCATCTATATGATGAATTCACACCAGAAGAAATCCGAGCTATTGTCAAAGACCCAATTGCAAATCATGACCTTACTAGACGACTTGCAATGTTTGTTTACAACAGTGAAGGTGTTGTAACTAACTCAATTGACTATATGGTATCACTCCCATGCCTAGATAGAGTTATTTATGGTAAAAAGCGTTTATTTGGTAAAACTAAGCTAAATAAAAATAAAGATCTAATGCTGTCTACCCTTGAAAATATCAATGATAAACAATTTATTAGAGATGCACTTTTTACGGATATGAACGAGGGCAATTGTTTTTATTATTTTGAAGTAACCAAAAAGCCAAATGATAATACAAAAGCATTGTCTGATTATGATGTCGAAAACATTGTAGAACTGTGTGATATGGGCATGAATGCTTCTATTATTCCGCTACCATATGAATATACCAAAATCGTAGGTAGAAAAAATAATAGAAATGTTATTGCTTTTAATTTACGGTACTTTGAAGAGAAATGTGTAACTCAGGAAGAGAGAAATCGTAAGCTGAAAAAATATCCTTCTGAAATTCGTAATGGATATTTACAGTGGGAAAAAGGAAATTTTGCAGGCAATAACTGGCTTATATTAGATAATAAACATACCATTGCCCATAAAATTAAGTGCAAAATTAGTGAGCCTTGGGGGAGACCTCTTGCGATTGCTGCTATTGCTGACATTCTTTATCAGAATGAATTCGTTGATACTAAACGAAATGTCTTGAAAGAATTAAATAATAAGATAATATTCCAAACTTTACCAGAAGGAAAAGACAAAGGTAGCTGTGCATTAACTAAAACCCAGCAACAAGACCAACACAATAAAGTTAAGCAAGCTGTTATGACCAAAAACAATCGTGGGGGTACATCATTCTTTACAGTGTCAGCAGGTACAAAAATAGATACCTTAGATGTTGACGCTACCGATATTTTTGATAATAAGAATGAATCTGATTTGACAGATAAAATTGCTTTGGACTTAGGTGTAGCGGCATCATTATTAAATGGATCAGGAAGTGGAAACTACTCTTCTCAACAAAATAATCTTGAGTTGATTAATGCCCAGATATATACGTGGATTCAAGAGCTACAAACTGAACTTAATTATGTAATAAATGAAAATATAATTAAAGATAGACGTAATCGGGTTGAAGTATATTATCTCCCAACATCTTTGGTTAATAGACAACAATTCTTCGATATGATGAAGAATTTATATTTACAGGCAAGTGGTTCTATGACTATGTTAATAGCAAGTACAGGTATAAATCCAGATATTTATTTTAATATTCTTGATGAAGAATACGACAATAAGATTTTTGACAAATATGTGCCCCATCTTACTAGCAATACTATTTCTAAAGATGATAAAGCAGGTGGAAGACCTTCGGAAAATAATCCTACGAATGAAAACACCATAAAGTCTCAAAGTAATAATGGAAATCATCAACCCAAGCCATCAACAAAATAGCAATTAAATATTAATAATAATTAGAAGTCTACTTAACTATAGGCTTTCTTTATTATACATAACTTAACAAGGAGGATAAATATATGTTAGGAAATATCCTCGAAATTTCAAAGCGATCAAACAAGAATGGTCGTGTCCCTATTAAAGTCGCTCTTTTAAAAATCCATGATAACGCTGAAGATACAAATAAAAATGGACTTCATTGGAAAAAAGAATATGTCGAAGCTGCAATGGAAAGTGCAATTGGAATGCCATTCTGTGCTGAATTCGTAGATGAAACAAAAGAAGTCCCATTAGGTCATGGTTTGACTGGACAGATTATTAATTCTGATGGTCTTCCTGAACCTATATTTGAAAATTCAGAAGTAGTTGGTACTTGCAATGAAGTATCAATCGAAACAGTAAAAGATGCTGATGGAAACGATATAGAGGCATTAGTCGGAAGTGGTTTTTTATATGCACAACGCTATCCAAATTTTGTGAAGTGGGTAAGAAAAAATTATGCACTTGGCAAGGTTTGTACTTCTATTGAAATAATGGGTATACCGGAAAATGATAATAAGATAGTTTTTGAGGAAGAAGAACCTACGGAAGCTTTTAGATCACCTATGAGGTATGTATTTTCTGGATCTGCTATCTTATCCGTTTCACCAGCGGATGACGATGCTATTGTTCTTGAAGTCGCAGAAAAGAAACAAAATAAGGAGGACAAAAAAATAATGGAATTTACAATTGAAGACATGAAGACTGCTATTCATTCTACAATTTCTGAATTAAATGATAAGTCACAGGCTTATGAATCACAGATTGCAGAATTAAATAGCACTATTGAAGCAAAGAATTCTGAACTTGCTGAAAAAGATGTTAAGATTTCAGAACTTAATGCTTCTGTTGAACAGATTCAGGCTACTCTCGATCAGTTAAAGAAAGACTATGAAACATATTGGGCTGAAAGAGAAATTCTTGAACAGGAGCTTGCAAAAGCAAAGGTAGCTGAGAAACTTAGAGAGTTAGACACTACTTTAGGTGAATTTAACGAAGATGAGAAGGATATAGTAAAGGAAGATATTGATAAGCTCACTTCCGAAATCAACGCAGCTACAAAGAAGGAAGATTTAGAAAATGTCACATCTGAAATTAATTCTATTAAGTCAAAGATTTGCATGAATATTGTTGAATCTCAGAAGAAGGCTGAGTCTGATGCAAAGATTGCTGAACAGAATTCAATTCAGGACGGTTCTGTTGAAGATATTTTTTCAGAGGTTTGTTCTGAGTCTCATATAGATGATGAAGATACAAATATTTTTTAAAGAATTTTTTATATTATGAATAATCAACCATTAATCTCAGGCAATTTGTGTGTCTGAGCTATTTTTATTTTAAGGAGGAATTAAAAACTATGATTAAATTTAGAAATTTTGATCAGATTGAGCACAAGTACGCATTTGAGAATGCTGTAGCTGGTGCAGATACATTTAATGGTTCTTTTGGAACAGTTAGTTCTGGTTCTTTTTCAAGTGCTGAAGATGGTACTAAAGTTATTATGCAGGCAGAGGAAGGAGACAATTCAGGTCTTCCTAAGTATCCTATCGCAAAGGGTGAGCATGTTAGAGTTCTTGATCTCACAAAACTTGCAGGTAAGGAATTAGAAATTTATGACTATCCTCTCCCAGAGACTGTAGCTGTTGGAGACAAACTTACAGCAACAAAAGACGGTGCACTTGAGGTTAATAGTGCAGTATCCACAGAACTTAACCTGGAAGTTAAGAGCGTGATTGGTAATAAGCAGGGTGTTGTTGTTTTAGTTAATGGTGCAACAGCCTAATTAAAAATTTTAAGGAGGATTTATATATGTCTTATACATTTGAATTAAATAATGAAAGAAAAGACGCTAATTTTGTTAGTGGTAAGGTAAAAGCTAACTCTCCTGTTGTAGAGATTTTCTCTGCTATGGCACAGGGTAAGGATTTAGCTCCTTATGGAAAGAAAGCAGATGTCGCTGCTAAATATATTATGGAACTTAATGCCAAGGCTTCAAATGGAGATTTGGGTGCTATGTCTGAACTTAATGAGATTAGACGTTTCGCAATGGAGCCAGTTCTGATGAAAGAAATCAAGTTACTTTCTATTTATGGTAATTACAAAGCTATTGGATTTAACGACTCTTGCGAGGTTGAAATTCCAGAATTCGCTAATATCGATCCAAAGATTCAGGCTGCTGGACAGGATGTAACATTCCCAGTTATCAGAAAGAAGAGAGTTCCTATCGCTACAGTTAATATTTCTGGTGGTTACGCAGTTGACTATAGAAAGGCTGCCGTTGGAGATATGACTGATGAAAATGAACTTCAGGATCAGGTAAGAGTTCAGATTAGAAACAAGGCTACTAAGTATGTTGTTGAAACAATCTATAATGCCATTAAAAATGCAAAGGGCGTTAAATATTTTGCAGAGGATGCAGGTCTTACAAAGACAAATGTAGATAAGGTCATTACAAATGTTAGACGATTTGGAAAGCCAACCATTACAGGTGATTATGCGTTTATTTCACAGTTTAATGCATTTGCAGGATATATTGGAACAACCCCAACCGTTAATGGTATTTCACAGAAGGTAATGGATGAAATTCATGATACAGGACTTATGGGAATGTATAATGGATCAGTTCTTTCAGAGCTTCCAAATCCGTATGACCTTACTACTATTAACAAAGACGGAGATAATTTCGAAACAATATTACCTGCTGGTCTTGGATATGTTATTCCTGCTGGTGGTCAGTCTCCTATTTACACAGTTACTCGTGGTGGTCTTACATCCTTTACAGGTACAGATGTAACTACAGGTCAGATTATGTCTCGTTTTGATCTCTCCGTTGGTGCTCTCGTAGCTCCAAATAGAGAATACGAAATTGGACTTATTCATGATAAGAATCTTGATTCATTAACAGTCTAATGGATACATAGGGGTGGTTTAATACCACCTCTATATTTTTAGTTATATGGAGAGAACTATGAACAATAATTTTTATTGTTATTCAAAAAAACTATCTCATTTTATTAGAGCATTTGATGTGCCTTACATAGATATCGGAATTCATCCAACAACAAAAGTTAAATATTATATATTTACAAAATCTGAACGGTTGGATAAGATTATAGCTTTATATAATGAGATTAAATACAGATATTAGTTGAAAAAATTTCTATAGTTGATAAGGAGAAAATTATGACATATAAAAAGAAGGATACAGATAATAGCACAAAATCTACAGACAATGTTTCAGTTGAGAATGATACTTCAATAGACGAAACGCCTGTTAAAACTGTGGAAAGGGTTGTGGAAAAAATCATAGAGAAACCAATTACAGATGAAGATACTCGTCTTGATAAAAAAGTCACTGTACGAAGTATTGCTCCGTGGACTACTGGTGCTCCAAGGCACACGACCAATGGAGATATTAGTATTCCTCCAAAGGGCACTGTATTACTCTCTCGTGAAGAAATTATTGCACAGGCACAGAATGGTAATACATTATTAAATGGTATTGATTCTCTTGGCTCTCATGCTACATGGTATATTGAAGATGATTTTACAAGATCTGAATTAAGTTTTGATATTCCGAATGAAAATAAAAAGCAGGCATTCTTAACCAAGAATTCAGTTAAAAAGATGTTCGATAAAAAACAGGACGACTTTGAACAGGCAATTATGAATAATGTTGTGATTAGAGCTGAAAAAGCATATTTAATTGAATGTATCAAGGAATTAGGTATCAATGATTACAAAAAGGTAGATTTTTGCGTTAAATATACTGGTATTAATCCATAAATCAATGAGGTGATAGTATGGAAAAGATGACAACGGCACAAGATGTAATTGATTTTTTTGAATCTTCTTTTGCCGATAAACAGGTAATTCCGTTTGATCTTGAGCTTATTTGGTTAAGAAAAGCTATTAGTCGATATTCATTAGAACTAGATCCATTACTTTTTGATAACACATTAGAACAATTTGATTGCGTTTTAGATGATGTAGTAATATCTACTTTAGCTGCATTTATGAAAGAGTTGTATCAAGAAAGGCAAGTATCGAAGGTTAATAAAAGAGTTAGTATTGTTGGGAAGGATTTATCGATCGATGGAAGTAATGGAACAAAAACATCTGAAAAGTCTCATCTTGATTATGTTGCAGAAAATTGTAGAGATCTTGTCGAAAATCAGAAACCAACAGCATTCATTTAAGGAGGTATCATGGCACAAGAATGGTATTTACTCTCCTCTCCTACCAAACCAAATAGTATCGGTGGTTATGAAAATGAAGGGTTTGTTGATTATAAAGATGATGCATTTTCAGAAACATTGGAGACCGATATCGCAACAACTGTAACATTATATAATCATGATTTGTCTAACCCCCAAGAAATTCGTTGTATTATTCAAGGAAACTCTGCTGATACAATGTTAAAGTCAATGGAACGTATTGGTTTATTCAGTGTTGGAACTGTTAAAGCAGGAATGTACATATTCTTTGAAAACAGATATTGGCTTATAGATGGTTATCCTAGCACGCAGGGAATTTATGAAAAGGCTACAATGTGTCTTTGCCAATACAACCTTATGTGGCAGAATAAAAATGGTGATATCATTGAGCGTTGGTGTAGTTTAACAAGTGCATCAAAATATGACGTTGGCGAGAATGGAAACAACACTATTTTACTTACGTCAAATAACTATTCTATCAAAATCCCATATGATGATGAAGTAATTGAATTAGAAAATAAACGAGTGTTTATTGACAAACGAAAAATTAATCCTACGAAGGTATTCAAATTAACCAGAGATGATGATGTCTTATATGATTATGGTGACGAATATCACGGAAGTATTTTGAATTTTATTGCAGATAAGGACGAATTCAATCCAACTGTCGATAATCAGGAACTTAGGATTTGCAACTACAACTCTCCTCTATCCACTCCTGTTCCACCACCTTCAACAACTGATGAAATAGTTGCTTCAATTTCAGGTGGTGACACATTGAGAATTGGACGAAAAAAGTCTTGGAAGGTAGATTTTACTGATAAAGACGGTAACATTATAAATAATATAACTTTTTCATGGAACGTAAAGGCTAATTTTAATGTAACACAGGCAGTTACAGATAATATAATCCAATTATTTGTGGATGACGACTCATTAATAGATGAACCGTTTTTATTGCAGGTTTTGGATAAAGATGGAACTGTATTGGCTAAACATGAAATAGTTGTTGTGGAAGGATGGTGATAATTGTGTCAAATTTATACGTTGCGAGTAAATATAAAAGTGATATTATCAACCTTCTATATGGTAGTGATAATTTTATTAAGCTTATTAATCCTATTTCACAAAGCAAGTGTCCTGACTTAGATATTTGCGATGTTCTTAGTGGTGGAAAATGGATTGTTAACGGAAATGAATACGAAGAACAAGGATACGTATTTGATTATAATTTTGTTAATGAAACTACACAAGATACAAAAACTTTTGTATTTGTAGAAACTGACATAGATACTATCACAAATAATATTTTTACAAGTTTTAATTTGTATATCTGTATATTTACCTCTAAGAATTTAGTCCGTTTAGATACATGTTCTACTCCGACAGCAAAAGAAGTTAAAAACATGGGATATTTTGCAAGTAATATACATGGCAATCGTATAGATGCTTTATGTGATTGCGTTGATAATATAATAAATGGTTCTAATAAAATTAAAGGTATTGGAGATGTGAAACCTTCTCCTAGAAATCATATGACCATATATATACCAAATTCTAAATACTATGGGAAATGCTTAAAATATAACATTTCTAATTATAATCCAGGTGGTAATGAATGTGGTAATTGATAAAGAGCAATTAGAACCTTATATTATATATGACAAATCAATTCGTTATGATGAAAAAATCACTTTATATCCAATCAAAATGAAAAACATTGTCGATTTTCAATTATTCCAAACCGCAATTACAGTAAGGAAAGATGCTATTTTTCAAGACAAAAAAGTTATAAAAATGGGATATTTTGAATTTATTAAATATGCAGCTTTGAACCCAGAAACAATATATAACAACGAATTACCATTATTACCATTTTTTTATTCAATTATTGTTCAAATGTTACCAATTATTTGTGGAGAACAATCATCTGTAAAATATAATAATCAAACACTTGATGTTTATATAAATGATGAATTGATTACCGATCAAATATTTGATGATTTAAGAAGAATTATAATAATTCAAAACGATATTGATTTCAACATAGACGAGTTTATGAATATAGATACTGTTCATGCTTTAGAAAAAGCAAGAGCATTTGAAGCAAAAAAAAATAAAGAAAAATTTTCGATAGAGGACTATATAGATTCTCTTGCAATTGAATTAAAGGTCACAAATGATTATATCGAAAATCTTACAATTCGTAAATTTTGGAGATATATTAAAAGAATAAATAAGCGTGATCAATATGAGGCTTGTTTGAACGGACAAATGAGTGGAATGGTTACTTTTAAAGAACCTATTGAACATTGGATGACGAGTCTTGAAATAACAGATAAATACGAAAATTTAAAAGCAAACGAAGAGGAATTAAGAGGGAAAATTGGTTAAACAATTAACCTCTTATTTTTATACAATTTTATATTTAAGGAGGATAATACAATGGCTAACAAATCTAAAGACTTTTTAGTATCGACTGCTGATGTTGCATTTATGCACAATGGGATGCTGGCATTTACAGGCACTACTTCTCTTAATACATCTATTTCTGTTTCTATGGAAGATCAGGAAATTACGGGTGGTAAGGGAAATAAAACTTTATACAAGTATAAATATGGTAGAAAGGTTGAACCTTCTATTGAAATGGCTGAATGGAACTTAGCATATATCGCAGCTAACATTGGTACTTCTATTTTTGAAGGACTCAAAGAAGTGTTTGCTGTTGCAGAATGTGTAACTTTAACAAAGGGTGTCGGAACTCTTAAAAAGACACCTGTTGGTGAAGTATTTGTTGAAAAGGCTGATGGTTCTACCGTAAAAGTAACACCAGTTGGAAATACGATTACAGTTGGTTCGGCTGATGCAACAGTAAATGCAACATATCAGTACAGCACTAATGTTAAGAGAGTAACAATTGACGCCGATTCGACACCTCTTATTGGTGAACTTATTCTTACAGCAGACAAGCACAATAATAACAAGGGAAAGGTTGGCGAAGTTCAGATTGATATCCCATCATTCCAGTTATCTGGTACTTTTGATATTTCTCTTGAAGCAAGTGGAAATGCAACTACAAAAATTGATGGTTCTGCTCTTGCTGTAGACGGTGCTACTTGTGAAGATGGAACTGTGTACGGATATATCACAGAAATTCCAAGTGAGGCGTCCTCTGTATCTGTTGCAGATATTGCAGTTACTCCAGCTGTATTAGCACTTAAAAAGACTGAAAAAGCATCATTAAGTGTTATTGGAATTAAAGGCGGGCTGTATAGTAACATTTCTATTGATGTAAAAGATTGTACTATGGAATCTGATACAAAAGCAACAGCAACAGTTAAAGATGGTATTGTGACAGCCGTTGCTGCAGGTAATGCAATTATTACGGTAACATATGGTGACGCAACTGACGTTGTTAAGGTAACTGTTACTGATTAATATTTTTGAGAGGGCTAAAAGTCCTCTCTTTTTATGGGGAGATGTGAATGTGTAAACATTGTTTTGAACGAATGGTATCTCGTACAGAAAGAATAATGCTTATGTGTGAATTAAGGGAAAATAATAATGTCTCAGATTTAGAAAAACTGTGCATTTGTCAAAGATACTGTTCAGATGAGAATAAATACATTCCATACAAACAAGCGGAATGTTGTAAAAATTATGAGTGAGAAAATATTAGTGTATTGTCAGGGTAAATAATATACTAATATTTTTATGTATTATTTACCCTATTTTTTACGCTCTTATAGAATAGACGAGAACACTCATCACTTTAGTGATGAGAGGTTAAAATATTGTGAGGTGATTTACAATAAAAATTGACAAAGAATATAGTTGTGTATGGGTTGATGAATTTAATTATTTAGCACAACATGGAATTAAATACACTTTTGTAAAAAATATCAATGGAATAACAGTATGGAAATTCAAGAAAAATCAAGAATTATTCTTATTACTATCTGATTTTTATGGAAACGTATATTCAAATTAAATAATTGGGAGGAATTAAATTATGATGGATTTAACATTTTTAACAAATTATGCTGTACCGATTATTGTTGGTATCTGCCTTTGTATTGGTTATGTATTAAAGAATATTGTAACAACAAATGTAGTTAATAAGTATATTCCACTTATTATGGCAGTACTCGGTATCGCATTAAATACATGGATGAATATGAACTTTACACCTGAAATATTACTTGGCGGTATGGTAAGTGGTCTTGCTTCTACCGGCTTGTATGAAACCTTTAAGAATTTTTTAAAGAAGTGAAGAAGGGATGGTATGTATGAGTGCAGGAGATACAGAATTTAGCGCAAATTAATTATGTGCTTGTTATACTTGGTTTATTCGCCATTTTGTTCGCCACAAAAGAAGTTATCGAAATATTTGGTTATTTCAAGAAAAAATGGCGTATTAAGACTGGTATTGAGCAAGACAAAGAAACAATTGAAGAAAGAATCGCTGTGTTAGAAAAACACGACAAATGGCAATATTGTGAAATTTCAAAAATTTCAAAGGGGATAGATGACATTCAAGAACATTTATTGGATAATGAGATAGAAAGTATGAGAAAAACAATTCTTGATTTTTGTTCTGCATTGTCTGCTGGGCAAAACCCTAATAAAGAAGCCTTTAATTATGTTTTCAAAATACATCAAAAATATAATGAACTTCTTGAGAAGCATCATAAAGAGAATAATGTGATTAATGAATCAATGAAATTTATTGCCGAAAAATATCAAGATTTACTTCGAGATGGAAATCTGTAAATTTCCACCACAGTAGAAATTTGTTGACATATAATGTGTATAACAAAACAAAGTAATGTGCATTATACATATATGGAGAATAAATTGTGGTATTATCGAAATAAAAGACATATGACATTAGAAGAATTATCAAGAAAAACTGGTTTATCAGTTGCGGCTATTAATAAGATAGAAAATGAAGAAACTAAGGATATTTTTCTAAATAATGCTATTGCTCTTTCTCGCGCCCTTAATGTAGACATATATGAATTGTTTTGTATTAAGAGATGAGGAGGAAATTATATGTATTATAATATCATATGCGAAGAGATATGTATAACAGGTGGAAAGGTCATACATATAGATACTAATGTTGGGAATATGGAAGAAGTGCATAAGATAGTATGTGAAAACATATCTAAATACCCAAATGGAAAATGGGAATTATATCTTATGCAAACTACTACAGTATAACAATTAAATACAAGAACTATAAAAAGAGCGGTTTCTTCGGAAGCTGCTCTTTTGTTATGTAAAGGAGTGAAAGGAAAACGGAGAATATAAAATTAGTGATTGATAATTCAACACTTGAAGAATATGAAAAATATTATTTCGAACAACATTCACGAGCAAGTAAGAAACCTATAGATAAACCAAGACATCCACTTATGAATCAATGGATGATTATGAAGCGCCCTATGATGAATGCATTAAAACAAAAATGGAAAGACTTTACGAAATATATTGTAGAAAGTCAAGGTTATTCTAACCTACACATTGAGAAATGTGAAATGAAATTTGTTACATATTATGACACAAATCGAAGACATGATTGCGATGCAACTTGTCCCAAGTTTATTTTGGATGGTTTTGCAGATAGCGGTTTAATTGTGGATGATGATAGTAAACATTTGACAAGACTTACACTTGAATGTTTTGTGGATAAAAATAATCCACGCACAGAGATAACAATAAATATTTTAGATTAAATATAATGGAGGAATTTTATTATGATTAAAAGAATTAAAAATCATATTGTGTATAAGAAGAAGTTAAAATTATTGAAAGTATTTTTTGTAAACCAATTTGCAAATATTGTAGTTAGTAAAAACGATTATATTGTAGGATTTGAAAAATTATTAATTACTATGTCTAATTCAGATAATGCTGCTGAACTACAGAAGATGTTAGACGATTATATTTCAACGCTTAAAGCAACTATTATTGCGAATAAAGTAACTTCTAAAAAAGATGAATAATTATGGTTAATAATTTATGGGACTTAGAAAAAGTAATACAATCTTATATTATACAATCTTTGCAACTTACAGGTAATACAATATATGAAAAATTAAAAGAAAAGGTCGATGCTTATTATAATGAACCTGTATTCTCAGAATCAAATACTATAATCCCAGATGTATACCAAAGAACAAATACTTTAAAGGATTCTTTATTTGAACCAGTTATAACTCAGAATGGAAATGCTGCTATTCTGACCACAGGATTTGAAGATGATTATTTATCTTTTGAGTATCCTGGCAATCCCCAGTGAAAAAAAAACAAACCTGCCACTGGTCAAGATGTTTTGGAATACTTCAATAGTAGTTCTCATGGTGGTACTGTTAAAGGTAGTCATGATTTTTGGGATGAAGCCATTGAAGAACTTGGTGGCGAACAAGGAATTGTTGATTTATTCAAGCGAAATTGTAAAAAGGTTGGATTACCAATTAAATAACCGAGGACTGCAGGTGTCATAACCTACTCGCCTATTCTACTAACGCTCCTTTCGTGGGCGTTATTTTTATGTAAAAAATAAACTCAGAAAGGAGAATATATAAATGGCTTTAAACGATTTTCAAATAGGATTAGTTGCCAGTTTAGATGGTACTAAATCTAAACATCGACTTGATCAAGACATAGAAGCTCTTAAGAAACAATTAAATAATGTAGAAATTCAGGCAAAACTTGGAAAAGATGTAGTTACTAATCTTACCAAGCAGTTAAATGCAACACAGATTAGTTTGCAGAATGTAAATATTGACCAAAACACTATTAATAAAATGGTGGATCAGATTAATAACGCTTTAAGTGGTATTAATATTAATTTGGGACAAAATATTGGTAATAATCTTACAAATAATCTTAGTCAGCAAGCTAGACAAGCAGGACAAATAGTATCACAAGAAGTAGAATCCTCTTTAAAAAATATAACTTCTAAAGAAATAGGGTTACATTTTGAGGTAGAAAAAACCGATTCTGATGAATTTAACAAAGCTGTTGATGATGAAATATTAAAGCTTCAAAAGGCTCAAAACACCTTAAAAAAAGTAAGATATACGACAAATACAGAACTTGTAACATCTGAAGATATTTTTGGAAACAAAAATTATGAGCAAGTTGAAAAGCTAACTGGTGCTATTTTTAGTTATAATACTCAGGCTGGCGAAGCCATCAATAAAACTATGAAGTGGGCGCAGATTGGTATAATCCAAAATGACAAAGGAGAAGATATTCCTTTAATGGGTTGGGTTCAAGGACTTACTACTTATACCAAGGCATTAGATGAAGCAACTGTAAAAACCGATACATTCATTGATAAGCAAAAAACTGCGGTAAATAAAGCTGAGATTGCTCTTGCAAAAATCAATCAGAACTTAAATGACACTGGTGCTTCTAAAACATTGGCAAATACTGATTTTAATGCCAATGGATTGAACGCACGGATTACAAAAGTAAATGATGCAATTGAAAAACTCAGAAATTCAAATAAGACTACATTTACAGAAGCAAAAAATAATGTTGATAAGGAAATTGCATCATTAGAGAATCTGATTACAAAATTAAAAAATGCAGAATATGCTGCCACTTCTCTTCGTACAAAAGATATAAAAACTATTAGAAGTGATGAAGGTAATAAATTAGATGCTTTTATTGAGAAGATGAAGCAGTCAGGTCATTATACTTCTGAACTTGAAGGAGAAGCAAAAAATCTTAAAAGTACTATAAGTAATATACTTGACACAAATTCTCTTACAACATATTTAAATGGTGTTAGTAATTTGAAGTCTAAGTTTGAAAAAATCAATGCTGAAGAAAAAACTAAAGAAAAAGATAGTATTTTTCAATCAAATAAATCTAGCTTAGAGTCAAAAATTTCTAATTTAAGTAATAAATATTCTGATATAGATACCTTTGAAACAAAAATTAATGGTGCGGTTGTTACGGTAAAAACTCTTAATGATGAGTTAGAAAATGCTAAATCAAAAGGTGATTTATCTGTTATAACTGCAAAATTTAATGCTTTTGAAGATGCTGCAAAAGCCGCTGGTCGTGCGGTAAAGGAGTTATCTACTAATACAATTAGTGTAAAAGATATAACAGATTCTATTTCCAAGACAGGTGATACTACTACTGCTATTACTACATTACAGAATAATTTTGCTAAGTTAGGATTAACTTCTGAGGAAGTAGCAGGTAGAATGTCTTTTGTAAATTCTGAACTCACAAAATTAAATGAGCTTATGAATAGCAAAGCTAGTGATGATAAGATTGTAGAACAATTTAATAAACTCAATGTAGCATTATCACAGACACAGAATGATTTAAGACAGACACGTTCTGAAATTTCTACCACTAATGTTATTCAAAGGCAGTTTGCTACAAATACATCTCGTTTGTCAAAAGCAGAATCATGGAGAAAATGGCTTGAGAATAACTCAAAGGCTACTAAGAAGTATGGTAAGGAAATCGAAGAACTTATTGAGAAGATGGGCAACCTTAATACAGCCATGACTAAAACCGAAGCCAATAATCTTAATTCACGTATGTTAAACATTCAGAGTGATGCAAGAAAAGCTGGATTATTAGGTATGTCTTTCTCCGATAAGTTGAAGAATGCTTGGGAGAAATTTGGTGGTTGGAGCTTGGCTACTGGAAGTTTGATGCAGGGTGTTTCTAAAGTTAAAGACGCTGTTTCTGAAATTAAAAATGTTGATGACATAATTACAGAAATTAGTAAAACTTCTGATTTAACTGAACGACAGTTAAAAACACTAGGTATTACTTCTTATGATAAGGCAAGTAAGTTTGGTAAAACTGCAACAAATTATTTGACCGGTGTTCAGGAAATGTATCGTGCAGGTTTTAGCAACGCAGAACAAATGTCTGAATTGTCCATCTTAGCACAAGCTGCTGGTGATATGACGTCTGATGTTGCAAACGATTATTTAATTGCGACTAGTGCGGCTTATGATTATCAAGGCAGTGTTGAAAAATTAAACGAAGTTCTTGATGGACAAAATTACATAACCAATAATGCTGCGGTTGCTATGGACGATATGGCAGCGGCTACTTCTGAAGCTGCTTCCATTGCATCACAATATGGTGTTAAGGTCGAAGAATTATCTTCTCTTATTGCAGTTGCGACATCAAAAACAAGAGAATCGGGTTCTGAAACTGGTAACGCCTTAAAGTCTATCTTTATCAATTTACAAGATACGACTAATAAGCAGATTGTAAAGGCGTTTGATGATGTTGGAATATCAATGACTAAAATTGTTGATGGAGCAGAACAATTAAAAACACCTATTGAGTTACTGAAAGAATTGTCCGATGCTTTTACATCTCTTCCTGAAGGAGATACCAGACGAGCTAACATTTTAAGTGATATTGGTGGTAAAATTTACCACGTTGTATAGAAATATATAACTAGAATGAATTTAATTGCAGGTAATGCCTCGATAGGACAATCCTATCTCCTATTTATTAGGAAGAGCCTTACACCACAATATAGAGGACAACTATTATATGATGGTTTTAAAACGTAAGGATTGGCTGTTCATGCAGCGAAGTACCCTAACGTACTCCGTAGATCATACGGTACTTGAGTCGAGGGTAAACGTTCAACGACTAGATTCATGTCGAGTCATAGACTAGAGAATAAAGGTGGAAATCCTGAATATCTATGACAATAATCGTAGGGCGCAATCGCAAATGGCGTGGGTGAAACTCCCTTAAATCGAAAAGGTCACTCTCAACACGTAATGGTGGAGATGAAGAAATAGTCTCAACATCTATCGAAAGGTAGAGATTATTGGTATAAATAAAAATTATTTAAAGGATGATATAATGAATTATTTTAAATGTGAATCAATACGATTATGCAGGTATTTATATTCACTTGGTTTTGAAAAAGAATCAAGTTTGATGAAAATAAAAAAGAATACTGGATATTTAAGAAGACTACTGATTTACAAAAAGCTTTAGGCTTCTTTTTTTATATGAGAAAAAAGAAAAAGGAGAATATGTAAATATATTAGTTTTTCATTAAAGGAGTTAATGATGTTATGCGAAAAATTATAACAGAAGATCAATGGAACAAATTTATACAAAATTATAATAAAAACATAGCTTAATTAAATAAATATACCAATAATGGTTGAATATTGCGAATTCAACTAAGATATTTGAAATATAGAGCTAATACTCTATCCGCAATCCTGAGCGATTGGTCATCTTATGAAAAGATGCTCGATTTATATTCACAAGGATCTGGCAGTGCACTTGGAGAAGCGGAGAAAAATGCTAATAACCTTTCAGGAAGCATTAATAAACTCGATAACAGTTGGACAGAATTTATCAATCATCTTGTGCAATCAGATGATTTGAAAAACATAGTTAATATAGGAAATGATATTATACAAGTAATTGATGTTATTACATCGAAGCTTGGATTATTTGGAACACTTTTGCCAAGTATAGGTATCGGTGCATTTGTTAAGAACTTTAGTTGGCTCACGAAGAGCTATAAAGACTCGCCAAAGTTTTTAGTTGGCTAATCATAGATAAGAGAATAACATAATGGCGTTATAATCAAGTCTATGGATACATGGGGTTCTTAATAAAAACTCTGTAAACACTTTAACGGAGTATAAACTATTACATGGAGGAGTAAATGCTTGAATGCTTGGTAGCTTAACAAACTACCCATGGATCACATAACAAACCGTAATCCATATGGTTATATTGGATGAGGTTGCGAAAGTAGAAAAAATTGTTTATGTGGATATATGAGAATATCGAGGAGACTTGATAGGTGTCTAAGTATCATTAACAACGGGCAACGAGCAGGACGGTACTCTACATTATAATAATGTTGACCATATATAGAAACGAAAGGTCATATATAGAGAATAACTATATAAGAGAGCAATCCCCAACGACATACCCATCCTCTAAGTGAGTCATCGCCTTAGTATGACATTCGCTTATAATGCATAGTGTACATTGTGATTTCGGAATTCAGTAATGTACTTGAGTGTGTGTTTCACTCAACTAGAAAATTCCAAAAAGATAACTTATAAAAAGAGAATAACAAAATAGGACTGTCGTGAGACAGCCCTACCATTGATAAAAAGGAGAAAAATGAACATAGCATAAAGAGAAAGATATTATAACATCATATTGGTGATGTCTTTTACTTTACTGTCAGAAAGTTCAGTATGTTTACAAATCATGCTTGTGACAATGACTTTTCCTAAAATGGAACGTAAATTATACTTACCACTTCCGATAATACTTGTTAAAAAGTTTAACATGTCTCGCCTCCCTTCTCTATAGAATAGAAATATAAATTAGGGAAATATGCGCCCAGAAAGGGCAGATTCATTTTTCCGAATGCCATATGATATAGATATTGGAGTAGCCTTCGGATTATAGAATGATATGGCACATTTCTATACTACTTACCAATATCTATATTTTACTATTGTATTAAATTAAATACAATTCAGAACATTAGTTTTGTCAAATTTTGAATATTAAAAATGGTTCAAATTTTATGTAAAATATTTACAAAAAATGGTATCTGTGTTATCTTCAAGATAGTAAAAATTTTCAATTTTTTGAAGGAGGTAGCACAATGAAAGTTTCAAGAGAAAATTGTCCAGTTAAGCCATTAATAGGCAAAATGAAACGAGAGAAAATTGTATTAAAACACAAATTACAGAGAAGAGAATCTGTCTGGTCTAATCCAAATAAGTCATTGCTTATTGACTCTCTTCTAAGAGGATATATTGTACCACCTGTTTATACTATTTCTGAAGACGGTGTACAATACGTAATTGATGGTGTACAGCGATTAAGTACGTTAAAAGGGTTCTATAATGATGAGTTTGCAATATCTAAAAAGGCAGAACCAGTTATAATTGAAGAAACTGAATATAATATTGCAGGATTGAAATTTAGCAAACTTGACCAAGTTGTAAAGGACGAGTTAGATAGTTCTGCTATCACAGTATATGAAATCACTGAATATACAGATAAAGATGTCAGAGAAATGTTCCGAAGGCTCAATTCAGGGAAACCTCTAAACACTTCACAGAAGCTTACACCCGACATGTCAGATGAACTTAGCGATGCAATTTTTGATATTGTCTCTCTCCCATTCTTTGAAAAGAGATTGACATCTGCTCAGTTGAAAAGTTCAGTCGATCAGAGTATCGCACTTGAAACACTGATGCTCTGCTCCACTAATAAAGATAATGACTTCGCTTCATTTAGTGGAAAAGATAAAGAGAATTTTATTGAATTCTATAATGACAAAGTTGAGCCAGAAAAGATTAAAGTTATTAAAACTGCAATTAATAAGCTTGATGAATCTCTTGAAGAAGATGTGAAAATTCCTAAGACAAGTATTTCTGTATTGTGTTTCGCAGCATATAGAATTTGCAAAGACAAAAAGAGCTTTGAGAAATTTGTTTTGAAAGTAAGTGAGTTCTTGGCAACATACGATGATAATACTGAATACAAGAATAACCTTGTGAATGGTACTAATTCTGCTGAGTCTGTAAGATTTAGATTAGATTATTGGAGAAATATTATAAGAGAATTACAATAAAATATTTGAAGAGTAGTCGGTTGATTACTCTTCTTTCATATTTACAATATTCCCTCGAACATATGTTTTCTATAGATTTATGGTAAAAATTGGTATATAATAATACAAAGGTCATAGATGACATATAGTTTTAATTAAATAAAGGGATAAGCATGTCAAAAAGAACAAATAATGGAAAACTAAAAAGCCTAAAAGACAAACATGATAAGAAAGTTTCAGAAATTGAAGAACTTGAAAAGAACATTGTTAATCAAGTTTTTGATAATTATATAGATCCAGAAGTTCAAAAAGAATTGTTGAGCGATGCAAAGACTTTTCATTATTCTGAGACAAAAATATCAAATGTCCAAAAGGTATTTGAAAATTTTAATACGGACACCATCGAATATAATGTTGCTGTTGATATTATAGATATGGAAACACATATACAACAACATAAAAAAGAAGGGCTGTTCTCCAGAATTGCCAATGTTGTAATGCCAGAAGATGACTAACATAAGCATAACAAGACATCAGCAAGAGGGAACATATATGAATGAATTAAATATCTATAAAAAATTTAACTATAATAAATTATTAAAAATTTCTAATTTGTATTTTAATACAAATTACAAATGGTATAATAAAAAAACGGTCTTTGCTCCTGAAAGGGGGCGATATACTGTTTCAATAAGTAGGTATAATGTTAGAATTTGTTATTGGAATGATACTTCTACTGAATTTGAAAAAGATTATTCTTTAATAAAAAAATACCTATTTGAAATTCTTGAAAATCAAAAAACAAATATTATTTGCTCAGGTGAATGTAATATTTTAGATAACTTTACTTTTATAAATAAAATAAAATTAGGATGAGGTTGAGAAATGAATATACTCAGTAATGTAGAGAATGTATTTGCGGAAAAAGGAATAAAATATTTGAAAGGGAATAATTCGAATTCTAATATCTTAAATGTCCCATATAGAGGTATTAATAATAAAAATAATCATATTAATATTTATATGGACATAGATGAAGAGCAACAAGTAATAAAATTTACTTTTGAAGGAAAAGCGAATAATAATCATGAAATTTCTGATATTAAGTCAAAATTACTAGATATAAATGCTACATTAAATTTTGGAAATTTGTCAATGCGGAATGATAGTGACACCATAGAATATCGAATTGATTACAAAGTTGAGAAAGACTCTTTTTCGTTTGATGAATACAACAAAAATATAATTCGTTGTATTAATGTTTATGAAAATCTTAAGGAAAATGATTTGATCTAATATGCCAGACAATAACAATTCAAGCAAAGACAATTTTATGTACTACCTTTTTCAATTGGTTGTATGGGTTATTATGCTAATATTGATTTTATTAAGAGTTTTTACATATAAAACTATATCAAACAATTGGATTTGGATTATTAATTATGCTGGAATGTCAATAGCTTTCATAAATATTTTAGTAAATAAATGTTTTAACTTAAAGGAAAAGAAAAGTAAAAAATATAAACCTTTTGTTGGATTTACTGTAGTATTGGTAGTTATAACATGTATATTGGTGATTCCTGTATATTTATTACAAAATAATCAATATTCTCAGTCATTAAATGATATTATTACATTATTGGCATTGTTCTTTAGTTTATCTAATGATATATGGAATCGGATTCTTAATTTTTTTGCAAATATAATAAAGTAAAGAGCAGGACTAATCTCCTGCTCTTTTAATGTTTTTATTGCTCTTCTATCCTAATCCATTCGGATATAGTCTGAACGTTAGTTCTACTTAGAAGTAACTACCACACTTATTACAATGCCATTGCTTCTTACATCAGAACTAAGTAACCCGAACAATGCCCCACCTACTGCTTTCTTTCTAAATGAGATTTTTTTACATTTGTACTTCCACAGGTTGGACATTTCATTTAGGAATGTTGGATTTATTTTATCACAATAAAATTACAAGCAGAAAATTAATAATTAACAAAACAAATGTTAATGATAAACATATATAGCACTTTTTGAAATATAAACTATGTTTGTTATTATTATTCCAATTTTCTATAGCAGCATTTTTATAACCATTTATAATATCAAGTTTAATATTATTCGCAATATCACTTTCATCATAATATTGTAAATATTTCTTATTATCTTCTATACACCCTTGTATTTTACTTGGATTAATATAAATTGTACTTTACTTTCTTCATATAATTGTTTATACATTTCATTTTCAACAGAAAGGATTTTATCATATGAATTCAAATAACAGACCTCCTCTTCCAAGACACGATGTAACATCTCGTGTACCTGAAATATATTGTTTAATAGATACTGAATCTCATAAGGAATCTAAAAACATTTCTGATAATGTTTTTAATAGACCTTGCGAGACAAACATCAATTATCATTTTTATTTTTATCATCACGAGTAGAAATTAATTCAAAGATTTCGCTAACTCTTGAAGTCACATCATGACGAGGTAATTCTGGTTTTGTTTGTTCTTTTTGTGTACCTTTATTTTGTTCATTATTATTTGGCATATTAATATCGTCCTCCTTAAAACTTACTACCACAGTTATTACATTTCCAAGTCTTACTAAGATTATTAAAAATATTATTTGAACTACTACGAAATGAGGTGAAAAACAATGGCAAAATTAAATAATAGTGAAAAGAAAGATACTGTCAGTTTTGAAATTATGACCGACAGTATCTCATTAAAAATTGACAAGAATGGGAACATACTTATTAATTTGGAATCTGGAAATCTCCATTTCCTAAATCAATAAGTTCTCCACTAGGAATAAGGGTGTTCTTATCTCCATCCATAATTGCCTTAACAAAAAAGCCATTCGGATATGTAACGGTTGTTTCAATAATGTTTTTTAACATTTTTGATTCAATTTTAATATCCCCGGCTTTACATCCTTTTGGTTGTTTTATAGTAAAATTTATAGCAATACCCTTTTCGTAAATATATTTATATTTAATAGGTATATTTTACCATATACTAAACGAGAGATATATTTAGAACATACGTTCCTATGGAGTTCTTCTTATCATTGCGATATAATATCTGTAAAACAATATCTACGGAGGTATCACTATGGATAAGAATTTTACAGGTGTTAAAGATGGAATTATATATGATAATGGAAAACCTATTTTAGAGACTTTTACAAGAAGTGCAAATATTAAAAATGCACCAGATCCAAATGAAATAGTTAAACAAATTAAAAAGGAAAAAGAAGGTGAATAAAATTTTAAATATTAATGATGTTATAAATTTACTTCCAACTATATTTGAGTATTTTGTGCCAGGATTTATATTCTTGAGTTCGTTTTATTATCTTACATCAAGAAAACTACCATCAAATATTCTTATTGGAAGTATTGCGATAAGTTATATATTAAAAGCTGCATTTTCTGTAGTTTTTAAATCACACACATGGAATGTAAGAGCTGTTATATTATGTACAACGGCTTTAATATTGTCAATTATATGTATCAAGTTTACAGAAAACTCTAAATTCAATAAATACTTTAGAATGATTAACAATAAATCTACACATGATGATATATTTTCAGATGTAATTGATTATAAAAACGGTACAACTCTTAGGATTATATGTAATGATTATGTTTACACGGGCAAATTACTTTTTCATGAAGAAAAAGGTAAGGATTCTTGGATTGCATTAGCTGATTATATTATTGAATCTAAAGCTGATAAAAATGATATAACTTCTACGGATGTGTCATATCCTTCAGTAATTATGTTGAAAGTTTCTGACATTAAATATATTCAGTTGTATTATAATGAGAATAATACTGTATTATAAAAGACCTATAGATTGTTCTACAGGTCTTTTACTCTTTCATCCTAATTCATCTTGGTATAGTCGGAACATGTATTTTGAGACCGTTTCAAGTTTTGTGTAAACGTTAAAAACTGATATAAGATTTGTGAATAGTTACAAATGGGCAGAGCCGATTTTCCG